>NBJMR02800__coassemble_1703_pt1 | contig 25429 bp, 24 predicted proteins | sample NBJMR02800__metabat2_low_PE_003 | metagenome-assembled genome bin NBJMR02800
ACCCTCGCCATCCGCTCGGTGTCAAACTCTCCCCCGGAGATGCGCATGCCCCGCTTTCCGGCGGCCAGCTCCAGAATCCGGTACCCGTAGGCCACCGTCTCCTCCCCCTCCTCCCGGGCGGGGATCTCCGTCAGCTTATAGGCCTGGAGGGCGGCCGGGTAGCGCTCCCCCAGAAAGGCCATCAGGTGGCAGCCCAGGGTCTCCACGTCCATGATCTCGTCCTTCACCGCCCCGGTGAAGGCCAGGTGGAGGCCGGTCTGCACGTCCTCAAACTTGGGCCACAAAATGCCCGGGGTGTCCAGCAGCTCCAGCCCCCGGTCCACGGTGACCCACTGCTTGCCCCGGGTGACGCCGGGGCGGTCGCTGGCCTTGGCGGACTTGCGCTTGGCCACCTTATTGATAAAGGTGGACTTGCCCACGTTGGGCACCCCCACCACCATGGCCCGCACCGGGCGGCCGACTAACCCCTTCTCCTGCCAGCGGGCAATCTGGTCCTTCAGCACACCCCGGACCACGTTGGGAAACTGTCCCACGCCGGAGCCCGTCTTGGCGTCGGTCTCCAGCACGGAGAACCCCTTCTGTCTCAGCCAGGTCCCCCAGGCCTTATTCCCCGCCGGGTCGGCCTGGTCCGCCCGGTTGAGCACCACCAGCCGGGGCTTTCCCGCCGTGATGGAGTCGATGTCCGGGTTGCGGCTGGACACGGGAATGCGGGCGTCGATGATCTCCACCACGATGTCCACGTGTTTCAGGTCCGCCTCGATCTGCCGCCGGGTCTTGGTCATATGTCCCGGATACCATTGAATATTCATTGCAGCGCTCCTTTCCGGACCGTGTCTCTCCCCTACACCTGGCTCAGACGCTCCTCCGCCTCCTGCCGAGTGGGAACGAAAAAGACCGCGGTCCCCCGATTGCACTCATAGATAAAATCCCGCAGGGATTTGCTGACTTCGGTGTACGCTGAGAAATCTCCGAAGATGGCCGCCCGAAACCCATAGTTGGTCCACTTCTGCAAAATTTCCCCGGCCAGCCCGGTGCTCAGCCAAAAGAACTCCGGCGGAAAGCACTCCTTGGGGATGACCAGCCGGGTGCTGTCCGTCTCATACCGGGCGGAGACCGCCAGCTCCAGCGCCGCGTCCCCATCCGGGATGGTCCGGTCCGCCGGAATCAAGGCCAGCACCCGGCCATTTTTTGTGACCGTCTCAAACATGCGCTCTCCTCCCTTCCGCCGCTTGGACGGCTAGGCTGTTTTGATACGAAAAAAGGAGCGGTCCGAAACCGCTCCTTTTTTGCTCTGGATCAAAGGGCCTCCTTGATCTTGGCCGCCTTGCCCACGCGTCCGCGCAGGTAGTACAGCTTGGCGCGGCGCACCTTGCCGTGCCGCACCACTTCCACCTTCTCGATGGAAGGAGCGTGGAGGGGGAACACCTTCTCCACACCGACGCCGTAGGAGATACGGCGGACGGTGAAGGTCTCCTCAATACCGCCGTGCTTCTTGGCGATAACGGTGCCCTCGAACACCTGGATACGCTCGCGGTTGCCTTCCTTAACCTTCAGGTGCACCCGGACGGTGTCGCCCACCTGGACAACCGGGGGCTCCTCCTTGGTGTACTTCTCAGTAAAAGCCTTCATCAGATCCATGTCAATTTCCTCCTGTTGTATAGGCGTTCATGCCAGCCGTCCTGCCGCGCTCCAAAACCGGCGCGGCGGCCGCAGAGGACCACCCGTTATTTCAGACTAAAAGATGTTATCACAGATCTCTGGAAATTGCAAGTATTTTTTCCGCCCCTGTTTCACTGTGTCGAACCTCTCCCGGCATGCTGCCCGCCCGTCCCCAAGACGCGCTTCAGAAGGGGCTCCGGCACCCGGCGGAAGTCGTCCACCCAGCCGCGGCAAAGGGCCTGAATTTCCTCCTCCCGGCCGGCGTACAGGGGGTCCCGCACCCCGGCCACGAAAAAGCCCGCCTCCCGGGCGGCGGCGCAGTAGCCCGGGGAGTCCTCAAACAGGATGCACTTCTCCGGCGCCCTCCCCCACCGCTCCGCCGCCAGACGGTACAGCTCCGGCTCCCCCTTCCCGATCCCGGTCTCCTGGGCATACACCACCCCCTGGAGCCAGTCCAAAATCCCGTGGTGCGCCAGGGCGGCCCGGCACAGCTCCGGGATGCAGGAGGTGAGCACCGCCATGGGGACTCCATGCTCCCGGCACTGCTCCAGGAAGGCGCGCACCCCGGGCTTGAGGGCCAGCTGCCCGGCGTAGGCCTCCCGGGCCATGTCCAGCCAGGCCCCCTGAATCTCCTCCGCCGTCTCAGCCAGCCCGAACCGCTCCCGGGTGTACCGGGCGGAGTCGGGGGCGCTGTGGTGGGTCACATACCAGGTGTAGTCCTCCGGCACGGGGGAGATCCCATGCCGCCCCAGAAACGCGATGTCGATGTCCAGCCAGATCCCGTTGGAGTCCAGCAGGGTGCCGTCCAGATCAAAAAAGACCATGGTCCCCCTCCTCATCTGCCCGGGGTGTGAACCAGAACCGCCAGGGAAAGTCGATGGCCTCCTGGGCGTAGTCGATGCCGATGCGCTTGCCCGTGTGAATCTCCTGGGGAACCGGCCCCCGGCACACATACAGGGGCGGCCGGTCCAGGGGCAGGGCGTTCTCCGCCCTGGTAAGTGCTAACCCTTTACAGAGTTTTCCCGGTCCGTCCAGAAAGTGCTTTTTCTGGTAGGCGGTGAGCTGAGAGGCCTTGCAGCCAAAGCGGTTTTCTGCTATGCTATCCTTATTGTCAACCGGGACAGCCCCCCGGATGAGCACGCCGCAGGGCTCCCCCTCCCGCTCGGTGATAAAGTTGAGGCAGTGGTACATGCCGTAGATGAGATAAATGTAGGAGATACCCGGCTTGGAGAAGAGGGTCTCCGTCCGGGGCGTGCGCTTATACTGATAGGCGTGGCAGGCCTTGTCCATCCGGCCGATATAGGCCTCGGTCTCAGTGATCCGGACCGCCAGTTTCTTTCCCTCCCACTCCCGGACCAGATAGCACCCCAGCAGCTCCCGGGCCACGGTGAGGGTGTCCCGGTCATAAAAATCTCTGGTCAGGATCTCCATGCGTCTTCCTCCTGTCTCTATCTCTGGTCCCGCCTATCTTACCATGAAACTTTCCGGTATGCAAATGAAATGAGAGGAGCCGTTTTCCATGTCTGAGGCCGTGATGCGCCGTCTGGCCAAACCCCTGCTGTTTCTGGCCGCCTTTATCTGGGGCACTTCCTTCTTTATTATGAAGAACACTTTGGACGCGGTGCCCCCCTTCTGGCTTCTGGTCTTTCGGTTCACCACCGGCGCGGTGCTGCTGGGGCTGTTCTGCTGGAAGAAGTGGCGGACCCACTTCACCCGGGACTACCTGTGGCGGGGCGGGCTCTTCGGGGTATTTCTCTTTATCGCCTACACCACCCAGACCTTCGGCCTGACCGGGACCACCCCCTCCAAAAACGCCTTCCTCACCGCCACCTACTGCGTGCTGGTCCCCTTTCTGGCCTGGCTGGTGTTTCACCGGCGGCCCGACCAGTATAACCTGCTGGCCGCCTTTCTGTGCATCACCGGGGTGGGGCTGGTCTCCCTGTCCGGGGACCTCACCGTCACCTGGGGGGACGGCCTGAGCCTGTTCAGCGCCCTGTTTTACGCCCTGCACATCGTGGCGGTGAACCGCCTGTCCGGCGGCAAGGACATCTACTTGCTTACCACGATCCAGTTTGCCTCCACCGCTCTGCTCTCCCTGGCCGGGGGGCTGCTGTTCCAGCCCTTCCCCGCCGGGATCTTCACCCAGCCCGGGGTGCTCTGGCCCCTGGCCTATCTGTGCGTCATGGCCACCACCGTGGCCCTCCTGTGCCAGAACGTGGGCCAGGTGTGGTCGGAGCCCTCCTCCGCCTCGGTGATTCTCTCCCTGGAGTCGGTGTTCGGGGTGCTGTTCTCGGTGCTGTTCTACGGCGATCCGGTGAGCCCCCGGCTGCTGGTGGGATTCGGCCTGATCTTCATTGCAGTGCTGTGCTCGGAGACGAAATTTTCCTTTCTGCGGAAGAAGAACTCGGTTTCTGTTTAACGGGAGGAGTTTCGCCGCCCCGGCGGCGAGTGACTTTCTGCGGTTCCATCCGGGCCACTGGGCCCTGGGTTTGCAAAAATTGCCGCTGCTGCGGCTCCACAACCGCGCCTGGCTCTGCCGAACCAACGGCTACGGTGTGGTTTTCGCCGTAGGGGCGGGTGCCCTCACCCGCCCGCCCGTTGGAATATGGATTGCGGTCCAAGAGAGCACCCTCATCCGTCACGGCTTCGCCGTGCCCCCCTACCCCTTTTGTCCCTTCGGGACATTTCCCCCTGATAGGGGGAATCGTCCTTCCCCCTTGGAGGGGAAAGGCTCGGGCGGGCGGCTGATAGCCGTCCCTACAGTCCACCGGAAACCAGTAGGGGCGCATAGCATGCTCCCGCCAGGATTCGCACCGGGAGTACAGGCGACCGCAAGGGTCGCCCCTACGGCGGATCTGGTTGCGGCCGTGTTGTTTTCGTAGGGGCACACCCCAGGGTGGCTTCTCTCGGCCTTCGGCCGATTCACCTTCAGCACCTCCCCTACGGTTCTCAAGAAAACCTTCCGAAATTGGGTAGGGGAGGCCCTTGGGCCTCCCGTCAGAATACGCACCGGGGGCGTTGGCTCGGCAAACCCAGGCGCGTCCGTAAACCGCAGCAAAATCAAAATTTTGCCCACCCAGGCCCCCAGTGGGGCCGGAAGAAAGCGCAGGCAATCACTCCTGATTTTGCGCGCCGGAATCATGGCAGCACAAACCAGGAGGGCGTCCCCCGTAAAAAGGGGTCCGGGGAAAGGCGAATCGAAGCGCCGTTCCGGCGCTTCGCCTGAGCCGTCCCCGGGGGCGTTTTGGTTACTTTGCCGCCATGGGCAAAGTAACTCGCCGCCCGCAGGCGGCGAAATCCCCCGCGCGTAAATCACTATCCCTAGGTTTGCGTTGAAAAAAACAGGGAAACATGGTATACTACAAAAACCAATCTAAATTCAAGATACAAAGGAGCGTATGAGCATGGTACTGCACGAATCTGGCGAGGACTATCTGGAGGCGATTTTGGTTCTGCGCCAGCAGAAGGGAAATGTGCGCTCCATTGACGTGGCCCAGCATCTGGGCTTCTCCAAGCCCTCGGTGAGCCGGGCGGTCTCCATTCTGAAGAGCAACGGCTATCTGAACATGGAAAAGGACGGGCGGCTGGAGCTCACCCCCCAGGGGGAGTCCGAGGCCCAGCGGGTCTATGAGCGCCACCGCTTTTTGAGCGAGTGGCTGGTGATGCTGGGCGTCTCCCCGGAGGTGGCCGCCGCCGACGCCTGCCGCATTGAGCACGACATCAGCGCCGAGACCTTTGAGTGCCTCAAGCGCCACGTTCATCAATATACGCAGGAGAATCCTACCTGATTCGTTCTGGCGCGCGAGAGATGGAACCGCTCCTGCGCGCCGTTTTATCACCCTGCATTCCTCAGAAACGGAGGTCTTTCCATGACATTAGACGAGATCCTGTCCCAAGCAGCCGGGGGCTTCAATCTCCAGGCCCTCTCCCTGGACAACATTCTGCGGGCCGTCCTGGTGCTGGCCGTCGGCGTGGTGGTCATCAAGCTGATCCAGCGGGCGGTGGAGCGCATTTTATCCCGAAACGCCGCCCTGGCCCCCATCCACCGGTATCTCCGCTCCGCCCTGTCCGTTGTGCTGTGGCTGCTGCTGGCCCTGGTGCTCCTGGGGTCTATGGGGGTGGAGCTCACCTCCATCATCGCCCTGTTGAGCGTGGCCGGTCTGGCTGTCTCTCTGGCCCTTCAGAACACCCTGTCCAACCTGGCCGGGGGGATCATGCTGCTGGTGTCCAAGCCCTTCACCATCGGGGACTATGTGGAGATCGGCGCGGTGTCGGGCACCGTGTCCATGATCGGCATGTCCTACAGCACCCTGACCACCGTGGAGAACAAGGAGATCTACATCCCCAACAGCCAGCTCTCCTCCGCCACCATCATCAACTACACCCGCCTGGGCAAGCGGCGCATGGAAATTACCGTCAGCGCCTCCTACCAGGACAAGGCGGAGGATGTAAAGGCCGCCCTGGCCGACGCCGTGAGCCAGTTCCCCGCCATCTTCCAGGACCCCGCTCCGGAGATCCGCCTGAGCGGATATGGGGACAGCGGAGTCAATTACCTGATCCGGGCCTGGACCACCACCGGGGACTACTGGAACACCTATTACCAGCTTCTGGAGGCCATCCTCCCCGCCTTCCAGCGCCGGGGGGTGTCCATGCCCTATCCCCAGATGGATGTGCACCTGATTCCCGACCCCTCGGAAAAATCCACTTGACAAACCGCCGTTCCTTCGTTAAAATGTAGAACATCAAATGCAACGACGGGAAAAAAGACAGGGCACGCCCCCCTTCAGAGAACCGGTGGTTGGTGCAAACCGGTGTGCGGCCGCCCTGTGGATAACTGGTCCCTGAGCAGTCCGCCTGAACCGAAAAGTAGGGCGGGACGGTTGGCCTCGTTAGCGGCCACGGCCTTGTTGGAGGCTTTGAGGGCCGTTCGGGTGACCGGCGGCTGAACCAGGGTGGTACCGCGTGAGCAACATTCCACGCCCCTGACTTGAAAAAGTCGGGGGCGTTTTTTTCTGGCCAAAAAAGGCCTGCCGGCCTTTTCCGGCCGAGGAGATTGCAGCCCGCTGCGCGCGCCCTTCGGGCACACTTGCGGTCTGAGATGTGTTTTTGGGGTCGGAAAAGCCGCCCCAAAAACAATTCCAAAGCCTTTCGCCGCTGCGGCGGCGAAACTCTGCGAGGCTTTTTCTAAAAACACCCCTCGACAGTGAAGCTACTTTCGTTTAGGAGGAAAGAACCATGAATCCAGGCTACAAAAAGTATATCCCCTTCCAGCCCCAGAAGATCGTGGGCCGCACCTGGCCCGACAAGGTGATTACCAAGGCCCCCACCTGGTGCTCCGTGGACCTGCGGGACGGCAACCAGGCCCTGGTGGACCCCATGAATCTCCAGGAGAAGCTGGAGTACTTCCACACTCTGGTGGACATCGGCATCAAGGAGATCGAGATCGGCTTCCCCTCCGCCAGCGAGACGGAGTATGAGATCTGCCGGGAGCTCATCGAGGGGGGCCACATCCCCGACGACGTGACCATCCAGGTGCTGGTCCAGGCCCGGGAGCATCTGATCAAAAAGACCTTCGAGGCCATCAAGGGCGCCAAGAACGTCATTCTCCACTTCTACAACTCCACCTCCACCCTTCAGCGGAAGGTGGTCTTCCACATGGACACCGACGGCATCACCAAAATCGCCACCGACGCCGCCGACCTCATTTATGAGATGTCCAAGCCCCTCATCGACGAGGGCATGAACCTGCGCTTCGAGTACTCCCCCGAGTCCTTCATGGGCACCGAGATGGACTACGCCGTGGAGATCTGCCAGGCGGTGCTGGACCATCTCCACGCCACCCCGGAGAACAAGGTCATCCTGAACCTGCCCACCACCGTGGAGAACTGCATGCCCAACCAGTTCGCCGACATGCTGGAGTACTTCATCCGCAAGCTGCCGGGGCGGGAGAGCGCCATCATCTCCCTCCATCCCCACAACGACCGTGGCACCGGCGTGGCCACCGCCGAGATGGGCCTGCTGGCCGGGGCCGACCGGGTGGAGGCCACCCTGTTCGGCAACGGCGAGCGCACCGGCAATGTGGACATCGTCACCCTGGCCATGAACATGTACACCCAGGGGGTGGACCCGGAGCTGGACTTCTCCGACATGAACAAGATCAAGGAGATGTTCGAGCGCACCACCAAGATGCCCGTGGGCGACCGGCAGCCCTACGCCGGCAAGCTGGTGTTCACCGCCTTCTCCGGCAGCCACCAGGACGCCATCAACAAGGGCAGCCAGTATATGAAGGAGTCCAATTCCGACTTCTGGGAGATCCCCTATCTGCCCATCGACCCCGCCGACGTGGGCCGGGAGTACGAGCCCATCATCCGCATCAACTCCCAGTCCGGCAAGGGCGGCGCCGCCTATATCATGGAGCACAACTTCGGCTACGATCTGCCCAAGGCCATGCACCCGGAGTTCGGCCACATCGTCCAGGTGGAGACCGACAAGGTGGGCACCGAGATCAGCCCCGAGCGCATCAACGAGCTGTTCCATCAGGAGTATATCGAGGCCAAGGAGCCCTACAAGCTGCTCAAGCACGCTTTCACCGAGACCATCGACGCCGAGGGCCACTCCCACGTGGCCTTCCAGGGCACCCTCCAGCACACCGACACCATCTTCGACGTGTCCGGCGAGGGCAACGGCCCCATCGACGCCTTCTTCCACGCCATCCAGGGGGAGCGCATGGACCACTACACCTTCCTGGACTACAAGTCCCACGCCATCACCAACGGCTCCGACTCCCAGGGCGTGGCCTATATCCTGCTCCAGGACCAGCGGGACGGCAAGAAGTACTGGGGCGTGGGCCTGTCCCACAACATCAACCTGGCTCCCCTCCGGGCCATCCTGTCCGCCATCAACCGCTCCAAGCGGAAGTAAGGTTTTCTCCCGTCCTTTCACAGATACAGACCCGCGCCGGCCTCCCCTTTTCGGAAGACCGGCGCGGGTTTTCGTTTTTCAGGGGAGTTTGCGCTCTCCCCGTTCGGGGGAGACGGCACAGCCGGGCGAGGGCGGGCGGCCCGGTGTGCCGCCCCTACAGACCTCATCCGCCTCGCTTCGCTCGGCACCTTCCCCTAAAGGGGAAGGCTTACGGGCGGCTGATAGCCGCCCCTACGGCGCATCCGGAAACATTTCTTGTTTTTCGTATGGGCCGGACACCGGCCGGCCCGCCGTATCTTAGAACGTCGGGAGGGGCGAGCCCCTCCCCTACGGTTCTCAAGAAACTCTTTTTGGCTTGGGTAGGGGAGGCCCTTGGGCCTCCCGCCGGGGGCATGCCAAGAGGTCACCCTCATCCGTCACGCTTCGCGTGCCACCTTCCCCCTTGAAGGGGGAAGGCTTTCGGGCGGCCATAGGCCGCCCCTACGGTTAAACACTAAAGCCGTCCCTTCTTTTCGTAGGGGCCGGACACTGGCCGGCCCGCCCAGGAATGAAACACGGTTCGGGACGGGCGGGTGAGGACACCCGCCCCTACGGCAGATCTGGAAGCCGCCTGTTTTTAATGTAGGGGCCGGTCCCAGACCGGCCCGCAGACAATGGACCAGCAAACACCTGCTCGGCAAAGCCAGGCGCAGAAGTGGAACCGCACCAGCGGCAATTTTTGCAAACCCAGGGCCCAGTGGCCCGGCAGGAATTTAGACTGCTACTCAGATTTTGCGCGCCGGAAATTTTCTTCCATCTCACAGGTACGCGTCCCCCGTAATGGGGGTCCGGGGCCGACTCCCCCTGTCAGGGGGAGATGGCCCGAAGGGCCAGAGGGGGTAGGGGAGGCGACTATGAGCACAAAGTGCTCATCTGGAGCCGTCCCCCGGCGATCCTCAAGGTGAATTGCCCCGAAGGGGCAAGAGAGGGTGGCCTGGGCCATTGGTTTCTTTCCCATCGCTGGGAAAGAAACTCGCCGCCGGGGCGGCGAAACTCCCCTGCAACAGAAATCTTTACCGCACGCTGGGAATGAGCAGCATCCGCCCCGTGGGCAGCGTCCCCTCCTCCAGCTGGTTGGCCTGGAGGATCTGCTCCATGGTGGTGCCGTAGCACTTGGCCAGCTCCCACAGGCCCTCTCCGGGCTCGGCCAGGCGGAGGACCACCGAGGGCTGGTCCCCCTCTCCCCTGGCCCGGGGCTCGCCCAGGGCGGCTCCGCACACGGCGGTGAGCTTCCGCTCCTCCAGCACCAGGCACTGGAACTCCAGGTTGAAGCGCACCTCCACCCCTCCGGCGGCGGGGGTGGCAAAGACCTCCCCCGGCGTCACCATCCGGCAGCGGCACAGGGCCCCGGCGGGGGCCTCCAGGCGGCAGGCCACCCCCATGGTCTTCTGAAACACCTGGGGAGTCTCCTCCTCGTCCAGATAGAGGACGGTCACCTGGACCTCCCCCTCCAGCACCAGCTCCTCCCCCTCCCGGCTGCGGCGGATCTCCCCCAGGGAGGCCCAGCTGTCCACCACGCTCCGGGGGGCCGTCCCCGTCTCAAAGAGCTCCCGCACGTTCTGCACCCGGCTGGACAGCTCCAGCAGCTGCCACAAGGACTGCTCCTCCCGCTCCACCTGGGTCTGGAAGGCGGTGCTGTACAGGTCCTGGAGGACAGACACCGGCCGGCGGCTCCAGATCTGGGCCTGGGCCAGCAGATCCACGGTGAGCTCCAGGGTCCGCCCGTCCTCCCCGGAGGGCTCGCAGCTGTACTGGGTGAGCTCCACCGCCAGGCGGCAGTCGCCGCTCTCCCCCACCCCGGGGACCTCCATCACCTGAGAGAAGGGCATGGACTCGTGGTAGGAGGTCAGACCGCCCCCCGCCTCCTGCATGAGGAGCTGGAGCTCCACCGTCCCTTTGAAAATCAGCTTGGTGCCGATGAGCTTGCACTCCCCGCACAGGGGGACCGCCCGGCAGGCCAGCAGCTGGGCCGCCTCCCCCGGTCCGCCGTTGAGGCGCACCTGGTCGGAGAAGGTGAAGGGCTTCTCCTGGACGGCGGAGAGCTGATAGGTCTCCCCCTCGGTGATCCTCTCCTGGACCCCGTTGGCCTCCGGCTCCAGCACCCCCTGGCAGCACACCTGCTCTTTGGGCTGGAAGGCGGTCAGGTCCACCGCCAGGTCGGCCCGCAGCAGCACCTTCCGGGGGTTCAGGGCCCGGGCCTCCGCCCCCCGCAGGCGGACGCAGGCCTGTACCGTTCCCCGGTCCGTGAGGCCGGGGGCCTCCAGCTGGGCGGTGAAGGGCAGGGCCGCCTCCATGCGGCGCAGCCCTCCCCCCGCCTCGGGCTGGTACAGAATCACCGCCCGCACCGTCCCGCTGGCCTGGGCCATCCCCTCTTTGGCCTGCTTACCGTTGAGGGCCGCCTGTCCGCACACCGCCACGATGCGTAAAATGTCCGGACAGGCGTCCGGCACGATGGACTCCAGCGTCTCCTCCTGGCAGACGGTCCCGTCCGCCAGCACCTCGCAGCCTTGGATCACATCCCGGTCAAATTCCAGTTCCATACGGTTCCTCTCCCTTTTCCATCCGTGTCCGCGGTCCCCGCGGCTTGGCTTTGGGACACTATATGTACAAGGGAGAGGAAGTATGCCGGTCTGGTTCAGCCTTTCAGTCCAAAGAGCCTGCGCAGCAGCCCCCGCAGGCATTTGGGGGAACGTACCACCACGATACCCATACCAACACGCGCCTCCCCTCTGTGAGATCATGTGCGGAGCCGCCCTCCCGGGCCTCTCCGTTACACCCCAGTATATGGCGGGGCGGGACCGGCTGACACCGGGGGACAAGACAAAAACGCCTCCGGCCGCTGAGACCGGAGGCGTTTTGTCAAAAAGGGGTCACCCCTTCTTCCGCAGGAAGAAGGTGAGGAAGAACCACACCGCCAGGTACAGGGTGATGGCGGCTCCGGCGGAGGACCCCACGTAATAGGAGGTCATCAGACCGGCGATCCCCGCCAGCACCGCCCCCAGCAGGGAGAACAGGTGGTACTGGAACAGGTTCCGGGACACGTTCCGGGCGGCGGCGGCCGGAAGGACCAGCAGGGAGTTGATGACCAGCAGGCCGATCCAGGTCATGGACAGGGTGACCACCACGGCGATGGCCACGGAGAAGATGGTCTCCTGCCAGAAGACCCGCACCCCCCGGCTGTCCGCCAGGGCCGGGTGGACGGCGGAGAGCATGAGCTGGTTGAAGGAGAGCCCCCACAGGGCGCACACCAGCAGCAGAATGAGGGCCAGCACCCCGATCTTGGAGGGCTCCACCGACAAAATATCGCCGATGAGCAGGGAGTTGAACTTGGTGAAGGACCGGCTGCCCAGGGTGGAGATGAAGATGCCCAGGGCCACGGCGGTGGAGGAGAACACCCCGATCACCGTGTCGCTGGCCATGGCGGTGCGGCGGCGCACCACGTTGAAGAGGACGGCGAACACCACCGCGAAGACCACCGCCGCCCAGGCGGGCTCGGCAAAGCCGCACAGGGCCCCGATGGCCATGCCGGTGAAGGCGGAGTGGCCCAGGGCGTCGGAGAAGAAGGACATGCGGCTGTGGACCACCATGGTGGAGAGGATGCCGAACAGGGGCGAGATGACCAGCACCGCCAGCAGGGCGTTTTTCATAAAGTACATGGAGCCGCTCTCCGCCCACTCAAAGGGGAGCAGGTCCACAATGGCGTACCAGAGTTCCATCTCACATCCCCCCTTTCCCCATCCGCAGATGGAAGGTCTCGTAAAACTCCGGGGAGGCGGTGACCTCGTCCGGGGGCCCCACCTTCAGGATGCGCTTGTTCAGTAAAATTACTTTATCCGCAAACTGGTTCAGGGTGGCGAAGTCGTGGGTGGACAGGAGGATGGACAGGTCGTACTCGGTGCGCAGCTCGTCCAGCATCTCCAGCAGCTGGTGCTCCCCCTCAATGTCCACCCCGGACAGGGGCTCGTCCAGAATGAGGATGTGGGGCACCGGCTCCAGGGCCAGGGCCAGCAGCACCCGCTGGAGCTGTCCCCCGGACAGGCCCCCCATGGGCTTGTCCAGCAGATCCCCCCCGTGGACCCGCTCCAGGCTCATCCGGCACCGCTCCCGGTATTTTTGGGGGATGGGCAGGCACACCGGCCACTTGGAGGTGGCGGCGGTGAAGAAGTCCAGCACCGAGATGGGGTCCCCCCGGTCAAAGCTGGGGGACTGGGGCACATAGCCGATGAGGGGGCGGGTCCCCCCCATCACCGTCCCGTCCGCCAGGCGGATGGCCGGTCCCCCCGCCGGGGAGAAGGTAATGTTCCCCTGGTAGGAGAGCTGACCCAGAACGCTGCGGAACAGGGTGGACTTGCCCGCCCCGTTGGGGCCGATGAGAGCGGTGATCTCCCCGCAGTGGAGGTGGAAGGACACGTCCTCCAGGATGTCCTCCCCCTGGATGTGGACGGACACCCCCTCCAGCTTCAGGCAGCAGGAATTCGAGCAGCCCCCGGACATTTTTCCGTGTTTGATCTTTCTCATGCCAGCACCTCCTCGCCCGCAAAGCCGTTGACGATGGCCCGGATGTTCTCCATCAGGCCGCCGCAGTAGTCGTCGGACAAAGTCCCCCCGTCCGGCCCGTCCATGAGCATGGTGAGCTGGGCCACGGCGCAGCCGGTCTCCCGGGAGATGGCCTGGGCGGTGGCGTCGGAGCCGTTCACCTCGGTAAAGATGACCGGCAGGTCATATTCCTTTACAAGAGCTGTGATCTCATTGATCTCCTTGGCGCTGGCCTCGCTGCCCTCCTCCTCCTCGATGGAGGCCAGCAGGGGCACGTCCAGGAACTGGGCGAAGTAGCGGAAGCCGTCGTGGAAGGTGACCAGGCCGGAGAGCTCCACCCCGTTCTCCTCCAGGGCCGTGGACAAAATCTCCCGCGCCATAACGCCGAAGTTGCTGACATCTGTCATGGCATTGACGGCGTTCTCCCGGTACTGCTCCTGGTGGTCCGGGTCGGCCTGGTTCAGGCCGGCATATAGATTTTCCACCACCTGGGCCATGTTGTCCGGGTCCATCCAGTAGTGGGGGTCGTAGTGGCCGTGGTCGTGGCCGTCCTCCTCTTCGGTGTGGACGTGGTCGGCGTTCTCCAGGAGGGACACCCCCTCCGAGCAGTCGATGACCAGGGCGCTGGAGGCGGCCAGGGCATCCTCCATAAACTCCTCCAGGTCCGCCCCGTTCAGGGCGATTATGTCCGCCGTCTCGATCTTCTTCATGTCGGTGACCGTCAGGGTGTAGTCGTGGAGACAGGACACCTCCCCGGTGTTCAGCCGCTCCACCGCCACGCCGTCCACCCCGTCCGTCACCGCCCTGGCGGCCAGATAGACCGGATAGGTGGAGGCCAGAATGGTCAGCCGGGCCTCCTCCCCTCCCCCGGTCCGGGCGCCTCCGCACCCGGGCAGCAGAAGGGTCAGGGCCAGCAGCAGGGCCAGTATGTTTCGTCTGCGCATGGATATAAATTCCTTTCCTCGGTTCAGAGCATTGCCGTTCAGCCCACCTAGTATATCTTTTTTTCCCCAGTTTGTAAATATCCAGCGAGTTTGCTTCGGCTTACTTTTAAAAAATTTTGCCGCTGACGAGCAAAACCGCCCCAGAAATGGACCGCACATTTTTATGAAAACCCCCGTTGACAGCAGAGGTTTATTGTGATAAACTCCACTTAGAAAGAAGGTTTATTCCGATAAACCCGTGAGAGGAGGAATACCCATGGAAAAATTGTCCGAGGGCGAGTGGAAGCTGATGGAACTTCTGTGGGAGGACGCCCCGGTGAACTCCACCCAGCTGGTGGCCCGGTGCCGGGAAAAACTCCAGTGGAGCAAGAGCACCACCTACACGGTGCTCCGCCGCCTGTGCCACAAGGGGGCGGCGGCCAATGAGGAGGCCACCGTCACCCCCCTGGTCACCCGGGAGGAGGTGCTGAAGGCCCAGGGGGAGGAGCTCTCCCGCCAGGCCGGGGGGCTCTCCCCCTTCCTCACCGCCTTTTTCAGCGGCCGGCGGCTCACCCAGAAGGAAGCGGAGGAGCTGAAACAGCTCATCGACCAGCACACCTGGGAGGGATGAGGGATGGAGTTCGGAATCACGCTGCTGTTTACCATGGGTAATGTGTGTTTGAATATGGGGGTTGTCTTTGGCGTGTTCCTCCTGCTGCGCCCCCTGCTGGTCCGCATTGTGACCCCTCAGCAGAGGGTGTGTCTGTGGTATATATTTTGGTACTCCGCGCTGGTCTTCACGGTGTGGGGGTGTGTCTCCTATTTTCGCGTGCTGCCGGTCACCGTATGGGACCTTTTGAAGATCCCGGCGAAAACTAGCTACAGTCCTTTTTCTGGCCCGCTTTTTCTGCCCCCGGACTACGACGGGCCGGGGACCTACGCCCTGACCCTGCCGGGCGGAGTCCGGGTTCCCATAGCGCTCACCGACACTCTGTGTCTGGCTGTGGCGGCGGTCTATCTGGCCGGGGTCGTGTGCCTGGCGGTGTGGATGGTCCGCCGGGCCCTGGCCCTGCGGCGGCTGGGACAGCAGGGGACCCGGACTGAGGTCGGCCTGTGGTCGGATTTCGGCAAGCCCAAGGAGGAGCCGGACGCCCCGGACACCTGTCCGGTGTGGCTCGCTCCCAATCTGCCCACCAGCTTCGCCCTGTGGAACGCCATCTACCTCCAGGAGGAACTGCCTCCGGAGCGCCGGCGGCTGGTGCTTCTTCATGAGCTGGACCATCTGTGCCTGCGGCACGGCGTGATCAAGGGCTACATGTCCTTCGCGCTCATCGCCGGCTGGTGGAACCCCCTGATCTGGCTGGGCTACCGGTACACCTGTCTGGACATGGAGCTCTCCTGCGACGCCAGGACCATGGAGCGCCTCTCCCCCCAGGAGCGGCGGGAGTACGCCCAGACTCTGGTGGAGCTGGGCTCCGGCCAGCGGCTGTGGGACGTGCCCCTGGCCTTCGGAGAGAGCGACGGGGAACGCCGGGTGAAGGCCCTGCTGGCTTGGAAACCCCTGACCATCCCCCGAAAACTGCTGGGCCTGTGCGCGGCGGCGCTGGTCATGTGCCTCTTTCTGGGCACGCCCTAGGCCATGTTCGGTCAATCGAAATTTGCCATCTGTGTGGAACATTTCAGAAAAACCGGGAGGTGCCGTTATGCTGAATCAGCTCCTCTGGGAGTTTTTATCCATCTATTTGAATCTGGGGCTGGCGGCGGGCCTCACCTGCGGGGCGCTTTTACTGCTGCGTCCCCTGCTGAAGCGGGTCCTGTCCCCCCGGCAGCGGCTGCTGCTGTGGATGACCGCCTGGCTCTCCGCCTATGTACCGCAGTGGTACCAGATTCTCTCCTGGCCCCATGTGCTCCCGGTCACCTTCCGGGACCTGATCACCCCCAGGACCATGGAGAACCTCTCCTTTGACCGAGTGCCCGCCTACTTCCCCGACTGCCAGGGGGAGCAGCAGATCAACCTGGCCCTCCCCGGCGGGGCTTACTTGCCTGTCACTCTGGAGCCGTGGATGGTAACCCTGGCCGGGGCAGTTCTTCTGGGGGGCGTTGTCCTCCTGACCCTGTATTTTTGCCGCCGGAGCGAGGGAATCAAAGCCCAGGCCAGCCAGGGTAGGCTGCTGGACTGGGACGGGCCGGAGCTGAAACCCTTTTACGGCCTGAGGCCGGCGGGCGACTACGTCCTGGTCCGTCTGTGCAAGGGGCTGCCCACCAGCTTTGTATACCAGAAGGCGGAAAAATTTGACGGGATCAAGTACAACATGATCTACCTCCAGGAGGAGCTGTCCCCGGAGCGGATGGGTATGGTCCTCCGCCACGAGTTCAACCACCTGAAGCGGAAGCACCCCTGGATGAAGGTCATCATCACCTGCGGACTGGTCCTCCACTGGTGGAATCCCCTGATCTGGCTGGCCTATAAGTACACCTGCCTGGACCTGGAGATGGACTGCGACCGGTTCACTCTGGAGCAGCTCTCCCCCCAAAACTGCCGGGAGTACGCCAAGACCCTGGTGGAGCTGGGGGCGGGAAAACAGATCTGGGACGCCCCCTTGGCCTTCGGGGAGAGCGACGGGGCGGCCCGGGTGAAGGCCGCCGTGACCTGGAAGAAGCAGACCGTCTATGTGCAGGAGACTTGGAAGCAGAAAAATTTCTGGCTTCGGCTGCCCGGCTGCCTCCTGTTTCTTCTGCTCCTGCTGTTCTTCGTGGGCGGTCCCTCCAATGTGGTCCTCCCGGCGGACCTGGATCTCCAGATCACGGAGCAGTTCGGCGGCAGGGAGGCCTTTGTCTGGCAGGACCAGCAGCTCCGGCAGGCGGAGGGCCAGTTTCCCCAGGATGTGACCATCCAACAGGGGTGGCGGCAGATCGACTCGGATTTCTTCTTCCGCATGGTCTACCAGCTGTCCGACGGCCGCTGGGGGGAGTCCAACTGGTTCGCCTACCGGGACGGCCCCTGGGAGCCCATGGGCTGGGACTGGCTCTCCGGCCCGCCGGACCTCGCCGGATATACGGCGTATTACCCGTAACCGGGCAGGGACAATTGCACGCCATAGCAAAAAAAGCCTCCGAGGGAACTTCCTCTCGGAGGCTTATATATTCTTGTTCTCGGGCAGACTGTCTCAGTCCTCCACCGCCAGGCGGTAGAGCTCATTCCGGGACAGCCCCAGCTCCTTGGCGGCCCGCTTCACCGCGTCCCGCAGGGACAGCCCCTCCTCCTCCCGAAGTGCCCGGACCCGGTCCAGGCCGTCCTCCAGGGTGGCCTCCGGCTCCTCTCGGGGCTCCGCCCCCCGGACCACCAGCACGAACTCCCCCTTGGGGGGCTCCGTCTGATAGCGCTCCGCCGCCTCCCCCAGGGTGGTGCGGACGATCTCCTCATGGAGCTTGGTCAGCTCCCGGCACAGGGAGACCGGCCGGTCCGGCCCGAAGGTCTCCGCCAGGTCGGCCAGGGTGGCGGGCAGCTTGTGGGGGGCCTCGTAGAAGATCATAGTCCGCTCCTCCCCCCGGAGGGACTCCAAGTGGCGGCGGCGGTTCTTCTTGTTCATAGCCAGAAAGCCCTCAAAGGTGAAGCGCCCGGTGGGCTGGCCCGAGGCCGCCAGGGCGGCCACCAGGGCACAGGGCCCGGGGATGGACACCACCTCCACCCCCGCCTGGGCGCACAGGGCCACCAGTTCCTCCCCGGGGTCGGAGATGGCCGGGGTGCCCGCGTCGGTGACCAGGGCGCAGCTCTCACCCGCCAGCAGGCGCTCCAGGATGGCCGGGCCGCTGGTGGAGGTGTTGTGGCGGTAGTAGGACACCATGGGCTTTTTGATCCCCAGGTGGTTGAGCAGCTTCACCGACACCCGGGTGTCCTCGGCGGCGATGAAGTCCGCCTGGGCCAGGGCCTCCGCCATGCGGGGGGAGATGTCCCCCAGGTTGCCGATGGGGGTGGGAACCAAATATAACATGCCTGACATGGGCGGCCTCCTTTGGCGCAGTTGTTGAAAAGTTGTTTTCCTTTACAGAACGTTCCGGTACCGGACGGGCAGGACCTCCAGCCCGGGCCGCCCCTGCCGCACCGCCTCCACCAGGGCCAGGCGGGGCGGACAGTCCGGCCGGTGGGCGGCAAATTGCAGCCGCTTGGGCTCCAGGCCGCTCCCCTCCAGGGCGGCAAACAGACCGGCCAGCCGCTCCGGGCGGAAGCACAGGGCAAACCTCCCCCCGTTCCGCAGAAGCCGGGCCGCCGCCCGGCACAGGGGTGCCAGTCCGTCTCCCTCCCCCTCCATGCGGGCGGGGCCGCCGTCTCCGCCCGAGCCGCGGGCATAGTAGGGCGGGTTGGAGATCACCAGGTCAAAGGAGCCCGGGGCGAAGGGGACCGCCCTCCAGTCCCCCGTCCAGATCTCCCCGGGCAGGCCGTTGCGGGCCAGGTTGTCCCGGGCCGCCTGGGCGGCGGCGGGGTCCCGGTCCACCCCGGACAGCCGGAGCTCCTCCTCCCGCCCCGCCAGGAGCAGCAGGAGACAGCCGCTCCCCGTCCCCAGGTCGCACACCCTCCAGCCCCGCTTCACGGTGGCAAAGCCCCCCAGGGCCAGGGTGTCCTCCCCCAGGGGAAATACCCCCTCCGGCTGGCACAGGGTATAGGGCCCCAGCTGTTCCGGCCCCCTCACGGGGTGCTCCCCATCTCCTGGAGCAGCTGCACCAGATGCCGGGTGATCCGCCCCGTCAGGCCCCAGACGGCGCGGCCCTCCCAGGGGTAGACGGGCACGTTCTCGCCCCCCGGCTGCCACCGGTGGTCCCGGGGAATGCCGATGAGCTCATAGGGGAAATTGCCGTCGGTGCTGGGCAGGAGGGTGTAGTTGTACTCCAGGGGCGGGTGGGTCATCAGATGGCGGAGGGGGATCTGGAAGGTCTCCCCCACCTCGGCGGGGTTGGGGGCCATGCGGTCCACCGCCCCCCGGTCCACCCTGGCCAGAATGGGGTACATGATGAAGTTGGCCCGGTGGGCGATAAAGTCCAGCCGCCCCAGGACCTGGATGCTTTTTGGGGGGATCCCCAGCTCCTCCCAGGTCTCCCGCAGGGCGCACTCCTCCGGGGACTCGGAGCCCTCCATCTTTCCGCCGGGGAAACACACCTCCCCCGGCTGGCGGCGGAGGCTCCCCGCCCGCACCTCATAGAGGAGGGCAGGCCCCTCCTCCCCCTCCACCAGGGGGACCAGGACGGCATATTTTCCGGTGGCGTCCATCAGGCCGGGGGTCCGGGCCCGGAGGTTCTGTTCCAAAGTTGTCCAATCCATCGCTACAGCACCACGTTGATCATCAGCAGGGAGTAGACCAGAAATACCGCCAGCCACAGGGCCACAAAGTACACCAGCTCTCTGGGCCGAAGGGCAAAGAGCAGGCCGAAAAAAACGGTCAGCGCCCCCGTGGCCCCCAGAGCCATCTCCTTGTCCACCAGGGCAGCCGTCTGCCCCTCCTGAACCGCCTGGAGGGCCACCTGTTCAGGGAGCATCGCCGCTCCGCCGGCCAGTCCGAACAGCGTCAGTATTCCGGCGGCATACAAAATCCAGTTCCGGTTCTTCTGCGTCCAGTCCCTCCACTTGGAAAAGAGCTCCTTTTTCTGCTGCGCCACAGGGCACCCCTCCTTGGTCACCGTATCTGTGCCCGGCCGGCGCCGGACATATAGGGAGGAGCAGGCGGCCGGGCCGCCCGCTCCTGATTCTCACATCTTTTCCGGCGCAGACACGCCCAGCAGCCCCATGCCGTTGGAGAGCACCGCGCGCACCGTGTCCGCCAGCTTCAGCCGTGCGGAGAGCACCGCGGGCTCCTCCCCCTTGATGCGGCAGGAGTTGTAGAAGCGGTGGAAGTCCCCGGCCAGGGACACCAGATACCGATTGATCCGGCTGGGGTCATAGTCCCGGGCAGCCAGATGGATCTCCTCCGGGAACTGGGCCAGAGCCTTCATCAGAGCCAGCTCCTCCGGGGTGGTCATCAGGGACGCGTCCACGTCCTGGGCGGCGGGGACCTTCTCCCCCTCCTCTCCCAGACGGGACAGCAGGGAGCAGATGCGGGCGTGGGCGTACTGCACATAGTACACCGGGTTCTCGCTGTCCTCCCGCACCGCCAGATCCAGGTCAAAGTCCAGGGGGCTGGTGGAGGCCCGGGAGTTGAAGAAGTACCGGGCGGCGTCCACCGAGATCTCGTCCAGCAGGTCGTGGAGGGCGATGGCCTTGCCCGAGCGCTTGGACATGCGCACCGGCTTGCCGTCCTGCATCAGGTTCACCAGCTGCATGAGCACCACCACCAGCCGGTTCGAGCCGTCCAGACCCAGGCCGTCCAGGGCGGCCTGGAGCCGGGCCACGTGGCCGTGGTGGTCGGCGCCCCACACGTCCACCGCCTTGTCAAACTTGCGCACCTCCAGCTTGTTGCGGTGGTAGGCGATGTCGGCGGCAAAGTAGGTGTAGAAGCCGTTGGCCCGGCGGAGCACGTCGTCCTTCAGGTCCAGCTTGTCCACCTGCTCCTGGGTCTTGCCCTCCCGCATATACTTCTCCTTAAGAAGCTGGGTGGTGTTCAGCCACAGGGCCCCGTCCTTCTCATAGGTCCAGCCCTTCTGCCCCAGGAGCTCTACCGTCTCGGCCACATAGCCGCTCTCGTGGAGGGAGGACTCGAAGAACCACTCATCGTACACGATGCCGTACTTGAGCAGGTCCTCCTTCATCTTGGGGATGTTGATGGACAGGCCGTACTGGGCCATCTTGTCCAGCCGCTCCTCCTCGGACAGGTCCTTCCAGCTGTCCCCGTGCTCCTGGTAGATGGCCTGGGCCAGCTCCTTGATGTCGTCCCCGTGGTAGCCCTCCTCCGGGAAGGGGACGTTCTCCTCCCCGAACAGGATCTGGCGATACCGGGCGTCGATAGACACAGCAAACTTGTGGATCTGGTTGCCCGCGTCGTTGACGTAGAACTCCTTCCAGGTGTCGCAGCCGTCCCGCTTGAGCACGTTGGCCAGGGTGTCCCCCAGCACGCCGCCCCGGGCGTTGCCCATGTGCATGGGGCCGGTGGGGTTGGCGGAGACGAACTCCACCATGACCTTCTCCCCGTTCCCCTCGGTGTTGGCGCCGTACTGAGCCCCCTCCCGCTCCACGTCGGCAAGGACCTCCTTGTACCACTTGGGGCCCAGGGTGAAGTTCAGAAAGCCGGGACCGGCAATCTCCACCTTCTGGAAGTAGCTCCCCTCCAGGTCCAGGTGGTCTACAATGGTCTGGGCGATGGCCCGGGGGGCCATGCGCAGGGCCTTGGCCCCCGCCATGGCGTAGGAGGAGGCGTAGTCCCCGTGGGCGGTGTCCTTGGGAATCTCAATGGTGGCCTTCACCTCCGCACCGGCGGGCAGCTTGCCCGCTTCCACGGCCTTCTCATAGGCCGCCTGAGTCAGCTGGGCCACTTGGGCCCGGGCTTCCTGAATCTTGTTTGCCATAATTCTTTCTACACACCTTTCTTCTCTTCTTTTTCTGGAAAGAAAAAGAAGCAAAAAGAACTTTATACTACTTATTATTAAAGTTATGTTATTTTCCGCATCAATTCTGTTCAGATACTTCCAATTTTGAATCAGCCGACACCTGTTCGGCTAAGGGAGGCGCAGAAATAAAAAACCATACTGCCCATAATTTTAGGACCGTCAGGGCCCAGTGGCCCGGGATGAATTTAGATCGCCATTCAGATTTTGCGCGCCGAAAGCTCTCCTGAAACTCTCAAGTACGCGTCCTTCGTAATGGGGTCCGGGGAAAGCGGTCCTATGGACCTAGGTGGAGCGGAGCGAAACCGTAGTCCATCGGCCGCGTCCCCGGGGGCGTTTTGCCTACTTTGCCGCCATGGGCAAAGTAGGTCGCCGTCCGCAGACGGCGAAATTTCTCCACTTCTCAAGGACCTCACGCCTGAAGGCTCACAGCACCTTCCGCCTCTTTTACGTTGATCTGGAACGTATTCCGTCCCGCCACACTGTGGTCAATTTCGATGGCATAGTCGATCTCGATCTCTCCGCCCCGGTCGGTCAGTTCAGAGAGCAGGTGCCGGGTATTCACCCCGATGGTCATGGCGCCGTAGGGGGTGTTGTACATGGACATGTGCCGCCGCCCCTCCTGGAACACCATCTGGGAGTTGAACTCCCCCACCCGCATGAGGGTGATCCGCTCCGGCTCGATTTGGAAGGTGGTCAGCGTGCCCTCCAGGCCGGTGAGCTCGCTCTCCTGATAGGACAGGGTATAGCTGTTCCCCTCCCGCTCCAGGCGGCCCGCGGTCACCAGCTCCATGGTGTCCGGGTCGGCGTTCTCGTACCGCTGGACCCCCTTGATGGAAATGATCACGTCCTTCTCCAATGAAACCCCTCCAGGCTGCTGCTGTTGTTCCCCACCGCTATCATGGGATAGAAAATGGGCTGTGGTATTATACACTGGAACCCCGGCTTCTGTAAAGAGGGGGTGGGTGGTTTTGTTGGATTTCAGGCCCCCTCCCACGAGATTCAGGCCAAGACGTAAGGCGGTGCGGCTCGCGGGCAGCGCACAAGCTATGCCTCAAAAGAAATCTGCCGTCCGCAGAGGGCGAATTACCTCCGCAAAATTATCCGCAAAGCTCCACCAGTGCCTGAATCAATCTGGAATTGCCGTCTCGCTTCTGAATCCCGATCCGATACCACCCCGGCCCCAGGCCGGAGTAGTTGACACAGTTCCGAATCAAAATATTCTTCTCCCGGAGCAGCCGCTCCCCCAGGTCTGTGGGCCCCTGGAACAGAAGAAAGTTGGCGTGGCTGGGGCACACCCAGAGGCCCAGGGCCTCCAATGCCCAGGTCAGCCGGGCCCGCTCCTCCCGCAGGAAGGGGAGGCACCGCTTCGGCCAGTCCGGGAAATCCCGAAAGGCGCACTCCCCCGCCGCCTGGGCGGGGGCGGACACCGGCCAGGGGGAGCCCAGCCCCTCCATCCGCTCCAGAAGGGCCCGGTCCCCGCACAGGCAGTATCCCAGCCGCAGGCCCGCCAGGGCGCAGCTCTTGGTGAGGGCCCGAAGGAGCAGCAGCCCGCCGCCTGTCAGCTGGGAGACCAGAGCGTTTGGGTCCCCCTCGGTCAGCTCCAGAAAACACTGGTCCACTGCCAGGAAGGCCCCCGCCTCCCGGCATCGGTCCAGAAGGGCCCGGAGAAGCTCCGGCTCCATCCGCCGCCCGGTGGGGTTGTTGGGATCGCAGAGAAACACCAGGTCCACCCCGGGGCAGACTGCATTCAAAATGCCCTCAGAAACCGTAAAGCCATTTTCCTTGTCAAGAAAAAACTCCTCGATTTCACAGCCGATCCCCTCCAATCCCCGGCGGTACTCGGAGAAGGTGGGGGCCAGCAGCAGGGCCCGCCTGGGCCGGAGGGCTCTTAGAAAGCGGTCGATCAAGTCGGAGGCCCCGTTTCCAAAGAGGAAGAACTCCTCCGGCGCCCTATCCCGCCGGGCGGCCGCCTGCCGGAGGGCCCGGCACTTGGGGTCTGGGTAGCGGTTCCAGTCCAGCACTGCCGCCCGAGCCGCCTCCAGCACTTCCGGGGGCGGGCCCATGGGATTCAAGCTGATGGAGAAGTCCAGCGCCGGGCGGTCCGCCCCGTACACGTCGCCTCCGTGGTCGTATCGGTGCATAGGAGTTCTCCTTTACAGCAAATTCAAGATCAGTCCGATCCCCGCCAAAAGCAGCAGGGTGAGCCCCTCTGTGGCGTACATCAGATGGCAGGCCCGGGAGATGTCCTCCGGCTCCACCGGCCGGACCGGGTCCCCCAAAGTGGGCTTGCGGACCATCTTTCCAAAATACTGGGCGTCCCCCGCCAGCTGCACCCCCAGCGCTCCGGCGCAGGCGGCCTCGCTGTGGGCGGAGTTGGGCGAGGCGTGCTTTTTCCGGTCCCGCCAAAAGATCCGCCAGGCCCGCCGTCCGGAACATCCCGGGAGCAGGACCGCCCCCAGGCACATCAAAATTCCCGACAGCCGGGCGGGGACAAAATTCAGGATGTCGTCCAGTTTGGCGGCGGCCGTGCCAAAATATTGGTATTTCGGGGTGCGGTAGCCCACCATGGAGTCCAGGGTGCTCACCGCCTTGAAGGCCATACCCAGGGGCAGGCCGCCCAAAAAGAGGAAGATCAGAGGGGAGATCACCCCGTCGCAGGTGTTCTCCGCCACCGTCTCCACCGCCGCCTTGGCCACTCCGCTTCCATCCAGGACCGAGGTGTCCCGGCCCACGATCCGGGAGACCGCCGCCCGAGCCCCCTCCAGGTCGCCGGATGTTAAGGGGGGATGCACCGCCATGGCCTCCACCTGCAGGTCCCGAGCGGACAGGAGCTGGAAGGAGAACCACACCTCCACCCCCCAGGCCAGCCAGGAGGAAACCATGCCACACAACTTGAGGAACAGGATGCTCCCTCCGCCGAACAGCACCGCCATCAGCAGGACCAGCGCCCCCCCGGCTATCCGCTCCCCTGCGGGCGTCTTGGGAAACGCCCGGCGCAGGAACGGCTCCAGGGCTGAGATGGTCCGCCCCATCCACCGCACCGGGTGAGGCAGCCACCGGGGGTCCCCCAGAACCAGGTCCAGGAGCACCGCCGGGAGAAGCACCGTGAAAAACCGCAGGGCCAGCAGGGTCATAGCTCCTCCAGCAGGCGGAGCTCCAGGGGATTTTCCCGGACCTCCATTCGGAAGCCGGAGCAGTTCTTGGGCTGCCACTGGTAGAAGGGGCGCTTCGGGCGGCCGTAGGCCTCCAGCACCGCCATCCAGGTGCCCCCGTGGGCCACCACCGCCCCCCGCTGGATGCCCAGAGAGGCCGCCTGCTGGATCACCTCCTGGAATCCCCGGCGGCACCGGGCGTAAAACTCCGCCACCGACTCCCCGTTGGGGAGGGCCGCCCCCTGCTCCCCGCCCATCCAGGCCTGATAGGCCGGGTGGTCCTTGATCTCCGCCCAGGTCCTGCCCTCAAAGTCCCCGAAGTTGCACTCCCGCAGGTCGGGGACCTCCACCGGCTCCAGTTCCGGGAACAGAATCCGGGCCGTCTGCCGGCACCGGAGCATGGGGGAGATCCACAGGGCCTCCGCCGAGGGCATGTCCTTCTGCTTCTCCCGGGCCAGGGCCTCCCCCTCCGGGGCCAGGGGCTGGTCGGTGATTCCGACGTATTGCTTTTTCAGATTGCCAGGCGTGATGCTGTGGCGCAGTAAGAGCAGTTCCATAAAAACTCCTTTTTCTCCGTTTAATTGTTTTCAGCAGGGTTCCGCCCTGCGGGGCGGGTTCCTTTTCCACGTGGAAAAGGAACCAAAAGACGCTGGGGGACGCCGCAGAGGC
>NBJMR02800__coassemble_1727_pt1 | contig 24699 bp, 37 predicted proteins | sample NBJMR02800__metabat2_low_PE_003 | metagenome-assembled genome bin NBJMR02800
CCTTATCCTTCATCCTTTTTTATTCTTCTGTCCAATATCTATTGTAGTCCTACAATATTTTCTCTGCACAAAAAGTCTGCTACTTGCCGAATATAGAAAGGGACGGTATACTGAATATTATAGCAAAAAATTTGACGAAATTCCTTGTGAAGGTGGGATAGAGAAAATGCCAAATACCATCTGGTCCAGACTTTCACATTTGCAATTGGGCCGATACGCTGAGTACTATGCAAAAATGGAGTTTGCATCCTATGGATATGATGTCTATACCTCTGAGGTAGATGATCATGGCGTCGACTTTGTGGCCAGGAACCCGGTGGATGATCGGTACTATGAGATTCAGGTAAAAGCCGTACGGAATTTGGACTACGTCTATATCCGAAAGGACAAGATGGTGCTCTCGCCCCAGCGGCTGGTGTGTCTCCTGCTATTTGAGGATGGTACTTTGCCTACGTGCTATGTGATTCCCTCCCAGGTTTGGAAAGCCCCCAATGAGCTGTTTGTTGACCGAAACTATGATAAGCCAGGCCAGTGCAGCAAGCCGGAATGGGGTTTGAACCTCTCCAAAAAGAACCTGCCGCTGTTGGAGCCGTATCGGGAGAAAGTGTATTTTGCGGCACAGGATTGCAGTACCTGAGTAATTGATTCAGAGAAAATGAACTGGGAGGAATCGACCCCATGAAGATCGCGCTGATTTCCTGTAGCAAATTGAAGACGGATCACCCATGTCCTGCGCGGGAGCTGTATGCGCCCAGTCGGTTGTTTTCTCTTTCTCACCAATACGCCAGACGGAACGCGGACAAGGTCTATATCCTGTCCGCAAAATACGGCTTGGTAGAAGAGTCGGATATGATTGTGCCCTATGACCTGACCCTCGCTGACCTTCCGGAGCACAGGCAGCGGGACTGGGCCAACTATGTACTTACACAGATGGGAGAGCGGTTTGATTTGGAGCGCGATACCTTCCTCATCCTGGCGGGGCGGCGCTACTATCAGCACCTTCTGCCACATCTACCTCACGCGATTCTTCCTCTGGGAAATCTCTCTATTGGAGAAAGAATAGCTTTTCTGCAGCAGCAACTGGCAGATTCAGCTCCGTGTGATGATGCAGTATCCCGCTGTCTCCGCCTGCACCAGCATCTGACCGCACTGCCCAGATATACCTGGGAGGAGATCGATGAGGTGCCCTTCCGGAATGGGATTTATCTGGTCTTTGAGGAGGGGGAGACTTACCGTGGGATGCCCCGCATTGTGCGGGTGGGTACCCATACATCCCCCGACCGCCTGCGCAAGAGACTGAGAGACCATTTTGTACGGGAGAATCACAACGGGAGCATTTTTCGTAAAAACATTGGAAAAGCGTTGCTGAATCGGGATGGGGACCCATATCTTGCGATCTGGTCGCTGGATACCTCCCGGCCCCCTTACCGGGGAATGGAGGATCTGCATCGGGAGCGAGAGGTGGAGCAGGCGGTCAGCCGGTACCTCAGGACGCACATGACGTTTTCTGCATTTGAAGTGGAAACGCAGGAGCAGCGGCTGCGTCTGGAGGAGGGGATCATTGCCTCGCTTCACCAAGCGGAAGATTTTCAGGCCAGAAGCTCCTGGTTGGGCCGATTCAGTCCGGAGAAGGAGATTCGGGAGAGCGGCATGTGGCTGAAGCAGGGGCTGGATGGAGTCCCTTTGACGGATGCGGAACTGGAGACGCTGGAGTGCAGATTGGCCGGTCCCTCCCACATAAGCTATGCTGTTGTCCCAACGTCCAAAGTCTCCAGGGCCAATCAAGCCGCGCAGGCGAGGCAGAAGGTGGGGACAGCGGAGATCCTTCGGTATATTCTCCAAACGCTTGCTCAGCATCAGGAGAATGGCAAGACCAGCTGTACGCTGATTTCCGGTGAGATCCATAAGACCATGGACTTGCAGAACAAGATGCCCTCCGTATGCAGCGCCATGTATCAGGCCATGAGTCCCGGAGATGTGGTGGTGCATACCACCCCCAGCGGAAAAAGTTCCACCATTCAGATCTGCTACCAGTTGGTGGGCCGATCCTTCTGAACACAATAGAGAAAAGGAAGCTTTATGATGGTAGAGAGAAAAGAGATCACATCCAGTGGGCGGATCGCGCCCCGCAGCGGCGTCAATGACCGCGTACCCTATGAGCATCAGAAAAAGGCCATGGAGTGCATGGACCAAATCAATACCAATGCGGCGTTCAGCACATTGGTGGTGCTGCCCACCGGAGGAGGAAAGACCTATACCGCAGCGCTGTGGCTGCTGCACAACGCCGTTGACCGGCATAAAAAAATTCTGTGGATGGCCCACCGGCAAATGCTGCTGGACCAGGCGGCGGAGGCCTTCCAGAAGTACGCATATACCGAGGTGATTCCCCACATCTCCGGCTTCCGCTACCGGGTCATCTCCGGTTCCAGCAGTCACGGCAGAACCGTTGACATCTGCCCGGATGATGACCTGCTCATTGTCAGCAAGGACAGCATTGGCCGCAATCTGTCTGCTCTGGACGAGTGGCTTGCCGGGGAGGAAGAACTTTTCCTGGTGGTAGATGAGGCCCACCACTCCACAGCAAAGACCTACCGGCGGGTGATCGACTATGTCCGGTCCAGGGTGCCCCATGTGAAGCTCATCGGTCTGACCGCCACTCCTTTCCGCACAGCGGAGGAGGAGCAGGGACTGCTGGGTAAAATCTACACGGACGGGATGAAGAACAATGTGGTGGTACACAACGATGTGGGCATCACCTATCAGATCAGTCTGAAGGATCTGATCAGTCGCAGAATCCTGGCCAAGCCGGTATTTGAGAGCTACCAGACGGAGGAGCAGTATGGTCAGGAATTGGGGCTGGAGGCCTGGGAGAGCATTCAGCATCTGGATACGCTTCCAGAGGATGTGGCCCGGCAGATTGCCGACAGTGCGCTCCGTAATCGACTGATTGTGGATACTTACCGGGAAGGACAGAAGAAATATGGCCAGACCATTGTTTTTGCGATAAATGTAGACCATGCGATCGCACTGAATGCATTGTTCCGAAAAGAGGGGATTGCCTCGGACTATGTGGTTTCCTCTATCCGGGATGCGGTTACCGGCGTGACTGTAAGCCGGGAGGACAATGAGCGGAAGCTGCAAGCCTATCGGGATGGAAAACTCCAGGTTCTCATCAATGTCAATATCCTGACAGAGGGTGTCGACCTGCCGAAAACCGGTACAGTCTTTTTGGCCCGTCCCACCGTCTCCACCATTCTGATGACCCAGATGGTGGGACGCGCACTGCGCGGACCCGCTGCGGGAGGAACGGATACCGCCTACATCGTGTCCTTTGTGGATGACTGGGATGAGCATATCGCCTGGGCCAATCCCGAGAGCCTGTTTGAAGGGAATAACGAGTTCTCGGATGATATGGCAGACCGCATTCAGCGGGAGATCCGCATGATTTCCCTCTCCAAAATTGAAGAATTTGCTACTATGCTGGATAACTCCATCGATACCACTGCCTTGGAGAAGGTGCCTTTTACCCAGCGGATCCCCGTGGGGATGTATGCCTTTTCCTATCTGGAGGAAAACGGCATGGACCTCTCCTGTCAGGTCATGGTCTATGACAGCACGGCAGAGGCCTACCGCCAGATGATGGAGAATTTGCCCGCTCTCTTTTCCAGTTTTGGTGCGACAGAGGAGTATCTGCCCAAGGATGTCCTGAGGCAGATGGAGCGCCAGTGCCGGAATACCTATTTCTGCGGCGAGATGATCCCGCCTTACTCAGCAGATGATGTGGTGCGCATTTTGAAGTACTATGCCCAGTATGAGGCAGCCCCTGCCTTCTATACCTTTGACCATATTGACCGCAGCCGTCTGGATGTGGGAGCCATTGCCAAACACATTTGGGATGAGGATATGGGTCAGAGGAAAGCGGCGGAGTATGTGGAATCGCTTTGGAACCAGGGGGATGACAACCTGCTGCGGCTGTTCTTTGGGCGAAAGCTATACTTTATGCATCAGGTGGAGATTGAGAAAAACAAGCTGGCCCATCCCGGCCTTTATGACGAGCATATTACTTATGACACCAAGGCGTTGGAAGATCTCCCCCTCTATGAGATCGGGAAGCTGGATCCCCAGAGAGAAAAAGAACTGAGAGATGGGGCCTTTGACAAGGCCCAAACCCCGCAGGGAACCTATCTCTGTGCCTGCTGCGGCATGGAAGCGGCCAGCAGGGTTCCCTTCCAGGTGGATCATATCCTCCCCATGAACAAAGGTGGAAAGAGCGTGCCGGAAAATCTACAGATCCTGTGCCGCAGCTGTAATGGGCGCAAGGGGGACCAGTAATGGGGCTTCCTTATGCTGCTTTGGACGTGGCGGCGCTTCTGAGCTTCCGGGACTTGGGCATCCGGGCGGAGGCGGCGCTTTTGGAGAAAATATGGGCAGAGGAGCAGACATTTCTTGCACCGGATTTGGCGAAAAGCAGGCGCACCTTTCTGCTGGATGTGGCGTACTGGTCTCTGTACCTTCGGGAGAAACCCTGTATCGACCGGGAATTTCCCATAATTCAGCGGGATGCCGCCGATTGCGGTGCTCATCTCAGTGAAGAATCCTTTCTCAGTGATTTCTCGGATTTGGATTTGTACTTCAAAGAGGTGCGATTCCGCTTGCGATTCTTCTCGGACTGCGGATATGTGCGTATCAAGCTGCGGACCCTGCTGAAGCAGTATGGATACCGCCGCCGCTCTGCCAAGCTGCTGGAGCATTTGGAGCAATGCATGGTATTTTATCAGTTACAGCCCTATCTTCGGGGCGGGATTCCCTGTAAACTGAGTGAAATATCGATAGATGAGATGGTGGTGTTCCGCCTGTCGGATGAAAAACATCTATCATGAGCGTTTGAAAAAGTGAGGGAATATATGCAGGATCGATATGCGGGCGACATTGGTGATTTTGGGAAATTCGGACTTTTGAAAGCACTTCTTTCGGAGGGTTTTTCTTTGGGTGTCAACTGGTATAAGGCAGAGCCACTGGAAAGCGAGCGGGACAAAGATACTGGCACCTTTCTCCATGAGGATGGAAAACACAAAATCAATCCGAAGTATTTCGTGTGTGACGAACCCCTGGCTGGTGCGCTGCGTGAAATCTCGGAAAGTGATGTACGCTCCATTGCTCAGCTGGAACAAGCAGCTCTTCTGAATCCTGGTAAAACAGTGTATTATCACGAAGTGATTTCTGTTGCTGGCCGATATCAGTGGCACAACAATGCCTTGGAGACATTGGCACCCTGTGAGATTGTTTTTCTGGATCCCGACAATGGTCTCAGCGTGAAGAGCGTTGGAAAGGGTTCGGCGAAAAGCGTCAAGTATGTATGGGACGAAGAACTGAGCGATTACTTGAAGCGGGGACAAAGTGTGGTGCTCTACAATCACCGTCCCCGGAAAAAGCCGGAGACCTTTTTCCCGGAGTTCAAAGAAAGATTGCTTGGAATCGAAGGGGTTCAAAATAAACCGGTATCCGTTCTTACCTGCCCAAAAGGCACTGTGAGAGATTACTTCCTGATCGCGGCTAACGCAGAGCACGCCATACGAATTTCTTCGACCCTGGGCAAAATGGTCAGCGGCCCGTGGGGGAAAATGGGGCTCTGCCGGATTGAGAAGTTTGAAGGATAACAAAATATCTTGGCTCGCTTTTAGGTCTCTGGAACTCTGAACCTCCTCTATGCGCTGGAGGAACATCGTCCGGCGCATAAAGTGGTCGTAGGCGCTGGCCAGGTCACCGTCATATCCCAGATTCCGAAGAAAGCCCCTCAACTTCTGGGCCGCTGTAAACAAAAAAGGCGGGCACACCCGAGAAGGGGGTGCCCGTCAAGTGGTCAAACCGGAAATCCGTCTGTGGTATTTCTGTGGTCAAATGAAAAATCGCCGCAGTTTTCACTGCGGCGATTTCCAATTTTGGTGGACGGTAAGGGGATCGAACCCTCGACCTCGGCGATGCGAACGCCGCGCTCTCCCAGCTGAGCTAACCGCCCAAATCAGCCATTTTTCAATTAAAAAAGTTATGAAAAACAGATTTTTGAGATATTCGATTTTGAGGGGTAAGTCCAGAAAATCGGACTGCTGAATTGGAAGGGAACCAGAGCCGTGGGATGTGACTGCATATGGATGCGAACCGTACGCTCTCCCAGCTGAGCTATAGGCCCATATATTGCTTTTCCCGGCGAAAGCCTGCTTATGATATTATAGCAGGTTTTTTCAAAAAGTAAAGGGGAAATTTTCGTTTTGGGTAAGGATTCCGCGAATCCCGCCCCAAAAGGGGCGGGATTTGCGTCTTTCCTGTGTCAGCGGCCGGATCAGACCAGCTGAACAATGGCCATCTCGGCGGCGTCGCCGCGGCGGGGGCCAATCTTCACCACGCGGGTGTAGCCGCCGTTGCGGTCGGCGTACTTGGGGCCGATCTCCTGGAACAGCTTCTTAGCCACATCCTCCTTGGTGATGTAGCCCAGAGCCTGCCGGTAGGCGGGCAGATCGTTCTTCTTGGCCAGGGTGATCATCTTCTCGGCCACAGGAGCCACTTCCTTGGCGCGGGTGACGGTGGTCTTGATCTGGCCGTTCTCCAGCAGATAGGTAACCATGGCGCGGAGCATAGCCCGGCGCTGATCGCTGGTGCGGCCCAGCTTGCGATGCTTCATAGACATAACAAACACTCCTTCGACCTCGCGCTGCGAGATCACTCTTAAAAAATTCGTTCATTGGGCGCATAGGGCCCGGGACACCTGTGAAGGACCGCCTCGCGGCGGCACGGGAAGCGGAACGTTACATACCTTCCTCGCTGCCCCCGGCAGGGGAGGGGAGAGGGGAAGCTCTTCCCAGCAGCCTGCCTGTATCCTGCGTAATATACGCTTAGTTGTTGTTGTCGTCGCTGGCCAGGGACAGGCCCATCATAGCCAGCTTGTTGATGACCTCTTCCAGGGACTTGCGGCCCAGGTTGCGCACCTTCATCATCTCTTCCTCGGTCTTGGAGATCAGGTCCTCCACCGTGTTGATGTTGGCCCGCTTCAGGCAGTTGTAGGAGCGCACGGACAGGTCCATGTCGTCAATGGTCATCTCCATCACCTTGTCCCGCTGGGTCTCGGCCTTCTCCACAACAGTGGAGCGGCTGCCCATGGTCTCGCTCAGGTCGGTAAACAGGGTGAAGTGGTCGCACAGAATGCGGGCTCCCAGAGAGACCGCGTCCCGGGCGTCGATGGTCCCGTCGGTCCAGACCTCCAGGGTCAGCTTGTCATAGTCCGTGGCGTCGCCCACACGGGTGTTCTCCACGGTGTAGTTGACCTTGCGGACGGGGGTGTAGATGGAATCCACGGGGATCAGACCGATGATGGTCTGGGCGGGCTTGTTCCGGTCGGCGGGGACATAGCCGCGGCCGTGGGACAGGGTCAGCTCCATGGACAGGGTGGCGTCCGCACCCAGAGTGGCGATGTGCAGCTCCGGGTTGAGGATCTCCACATCCGCGTCCGCCTTGATGTCGCCGGCGGTGACCTCGCACTCACCGGAGGCCTCGATGTGGACGGTCTTGGTCTCCTCACAGTGGAGCTTGGCGATGATGCTCTTGATGTTGAGGACGATCTCGGTCACGTCCTCCTTCACGCCCGGGATGGTGGAAAACTCGTGCTGGACGCCGGCGATCTTGATAGAAGTCACCGCGGTGCCCGGCAGAGAGGACAGCAGGATACGGCGCAGGGAGTTGCCCAGAGTGGTGCCGTAGCCGCGCTCCAGGGGCTCCACCACGTACTTGCCATAGGAGCTGTCGCCGGGATTCTCCACGCATTCAATGCGGGGCTTCTCGATTTCTACCATATGCTATGATACCCTCCTTTTCGCGACGGCGTATCCCGCCGTCTGATTCAGCTCACCAATATCTGAGGGTTGTCTAAGTCTAACTTCAACAGGGCGCCGCCGCAGGGAAATCTCTGCGGAGAAAAGACGCCCCTGGGCCTTCGGACAGGCCGAAGGCCCACAGGCTCGGTTCCTTACTTAGAGTACAGCTCGACGATGAGGTGCTCTTCCACGGGGAAGTCGATGTCGTCCCGAACAGGGAGAGCAACGACCTTGCCCTGGAGGGTATTCTTGGCGCGCTCCAGCCACTTGGGGATGGTGACCATGGGGGCGTCCTCACCCACCAGGCCCTTGAACTTCACGGAGGCGCGGCTCTTCTCCCGGACCTCGATGACGTCTCCCACCTTCACCAGGTAGGAGGGGATGTCCACCCGCTGGCCGTTGACGGTGAAGTGACCGTGGGTGGTCAGCTGGCGAGCCTCACGGCGGGTCTTGGCGAAGCCCAGGCGGTACACCACATTGTCCAGGCGGCGCTCGATGAGAGTCAGCAGGTTCTCACCGGTCTTGCCCTGCATCCGGTTGGCCTTCTCATAGTACATATGGAACTGCTTCTCCATGATGCCGTAGACAAACTTGACCTTCTGCTTCTCGGTCAGCTGCATGGCGTACTCGGACTGCTTTCTCCGCATCTGCCCCTTGGGGTTGCGGTTGGTTGTCTTCTTGTCATAGCCCATGACGGCGGGGGACAGGTTCAGCGCCTTGCACCGCTTGGCAATGGGCTGCATATTTCTAGCCATCTGTCAAAACCTCCTTCTTCCAGATCAGACGCGGCGGCGCTTGGGCGGCCGGCAGCCGTTGTGGGGAACGGGGGTCACGTCCTTGATCAGGGTGACCTCCAGGCCCACGGCCTGCAGGGCGCGGATGGCGGCCTCACGGCCGGCGCCGGGGCCCTTCACGTACACCTCCACGGTCTTCAGGCCGTGCTCCATGGCCGCCTTGGCGGCGGTCTCGGCGGCGGTCTGCGCGGCGAAGGGGGTGCTCTTACGGGAACCGCGGAAGCCCAGGCCGCCGGAGGAGGCCCAGGACAGGGCGTTGCCCTGAAGATCGGTGACAGTCACCATGGTGTTGTTGAAGGAGGAGCGGATATGCACCTGGCCCTTCTCTACGTTCTTACGCTCGCGGCGCTTGCGCACCACTTTCTTACCCTTGGTATTCGCAGCCATGTGTTATCCCTCCTTACTTCTTCTTGTTGGCGACGGTACGCTTGGGACCCTTGCGGGTACGGGCGTTGGTCTTGGTCCGCTGGCCGCGCACGGGCAGCCCCTTGCGGTGGCGGACGCCGCGGTAGCAGCCGATCTCGGTCAGGCGCTTGATGTCCATCGCCACATTGCGGCGCAGGTCGCCCTCCACGGTGTACTCGTGGCCAATGATCTCACGCAGCTTGGTCTCGTCCTCCTCGGACAGGTCCTTCACGCGGGTGTCAGGGTTGATTCCGGCCTGGGCCAGGATCTTGTTGGCGCTGGTGCGCCCAATGCCGTAGATATAAGTGAGGCCGATCTCAATTCGCTTCTCTCTCGGCAGGTCAATACCGGCAATACGAGCCATTCTTACAGCACCTCCAATTAACCTTGTCTCTGCTTATGCTTGGGGTTTTCGCAAATAACCATGACTTTGCCCTTGCGCTTGATGACTTTGCACTTCTCGCACATGGGCTTCACGGACGGTCTGACTTTCATAGTTAAAACCTCCTGATGAATGCCTTTATGGCCCCTCCTCGTCGAAACAAGCTCCGTATCCTTCGCCCCCGCGCAAGCGCGAGGGCTCACTCACTCCGCTGTTTCTCCTCTCCAAATGCGACCCACTTCGTTGGGCTCGCATTTGGGGCGGCCTGCGGCCGCTGTCCCCGCGGGGGGACAGGAGTCTTGGCGGACCCCGGAAGGCAAGGCTTCCAGGGAAAGCCGGACGATTTGGTCGTTAATAGTTACTTAGAACGCCAGGTAATACGGCCTCGGGTGAGGTCGTAGGGTGACATCTGAACAGTCACCTTGTCGCCGGGCAGGATGCGGATAAAGTTCATCCGCAGCTTCCCGGAAATATGGGCCAGGATAATGTGGCCATTGCCAATGTCCACGTGGAACGTGGTATTGGGAAGGGACTCGGTGACGACTCCCTCCAGTTCGATCATATCATCTTTCGCCAAGCGTGATTCCCTCCTTGAAGGCGGCCAGCGCCCTTCTCAGTTCCCGGTCCGACACCGGTTCTCCTTGTTTCAGCTTCTGGATGGCGGGGTGGTCAAAGGGGCGGTCCAACGGGGTGAGCGTCTCCACATGCCGCGGCTTTTTCGCCTTGGGATGGGCCGCTCTCCGGCGCTTCCCGTCGGCCAGCAGCAGCCGGCCGGTCTCTTTTTCCACACCCATGACGCAGAAGATGCCTTCCTTGTCCCGTCCGGCAGTTGCCCGGACGATTTGCCCTTTGTGATCAGACATAGGCTCCATCCTCGGTGACGGTGAGGATCTCGGGGCCGTCCTCAGTGATGAGGATGGTGTTTTCATAGTGGGCGGTGAGGGAGCCGTCCAGGGACACGGTGGTCCACTTGTCGGCCAGTACCTTCACCTGCCAGTCGCCGGCGCACACCATGGGCTCCACGGCGATGGTCATGCCCGGCTGGAGCCGGGGACCGTGGCCGGCGGGCCCGAAGTTGCGCACCTCGGGGGCCTCGTGGAGATTGCGGCCCACGCCGTGGCCCACAAAATCCCGGACCACAGAGAAGCCGTTGGCCTCCACATACTCCTGGACCGCATGGCCGATGTCTGAGACACGGCAGCCGCTGCGGGCCATTTTGATGCCCTCCCAGAAGCTCTGCTGCGTGACCTGGATGAGCTTCTTGGCCTCATCGCTGATCTCACCGCAGGCGTAGGTGGCGGCGCAGTCCCCGTGGAAGCCGTCAATATAGGCCCCCACGTCCACGCTGACGATGTCGCCCTCTTTCAGCTTCCGGGGGCCCGGGATGCCGTGGATCACCACCTCGTTCACCGAGATGCAGGCAGATCCGGGAAATCCGGCGTAGCCCAGGAAGGAGGGCTTTCCGCCGTGGCTCTCAATAAAGCGCCGGACGGCGGTGTCGATCTCATGGGTGGTGACCCCAGGGGCCACCATAGATCCGGCCAGGGCGCGGGCCTGGGCGGTGAGCCGCCCGGCCTTGCGCATGGCCTCAATCTCCCGGGGAGATTTCATGGAAATCATTTCGATGCCCTTCAAGACTCCAACGCCTCCAGAATCACGGCCGTGGTGGCCTCAATGGTGGGCTGGTTGTCCACCGAGCGCAGGGTTCCCTTGCTCTGGTAGTAGTCCTTCAGGGGCTCGGTCTGCTCGTGGTAGACGCGCAGACGCTCCCGCACGGTCTCGGGCTTGTCGTCGGCCCGCTGGACCACCGGGGCCCCGCAGGCGTCGCACACGCCCTCCACCTTGGTGGGGCGGGCTTTCAAATGGTAAGAGGCGCCGCACTTGCTGCACACACGGCGGCCACCCATGCGGTCCTCGATCTCCTGATCGCTGATCTCAATGGAGATCACCCGGTCGAAGGAGACCCCCGCCTGGGAGAGGGCCTCGGCCTGGCCGATGGTGCGGGGCACCCCGTCCAGGATGAAACCGCTCTGGCAGTCCGGCTGCCCGATGCGCTCTTTCACCACGCGGATGATCACATCATCGGGGACCAGCTTGCCCGCGTCCATATAGCTCTTGGCCTCCAGGCCCACAGGAGTTCCCTCCTGGATGGCGGCACGGAGCATGTTGCCGGTGGAGATGGTGGGGATTCCCAGCTTCGCGCTGAGGATCTCCGCTTGGGTGCCTTTTCCCGCGCCGGGGGCGCCCAGCAGGATCAACTTCATACCCATAACGCCTCTCTTCCCATTACTCCAGGAAGCCCTTGTAGTGCCGCATGAGCATCTGGGCCTCCATCTGCTTGGTGGTCTCCAGGGCGACGCCCACCACGATGATCACGGAGGTGCCGCCGATGGCCAGGGAGCTGTACCCGAACAGGTTGCCGGTGATAATGGGCGCGATGGCCACGATGGACAGGTAGAGGGCTCCGAACATGGTAATCTTGTTGAGGACCTTCAGAATGAAGTCGGCGGTGGGCTTGCCCGGACGGAAGCCGGGAATGAAGCCGCCGTTCTTCTTCAGGTTGTTGGCCACCTCCACGGGGTTGAACTGCATGGTGGCGTAGAAATAGCTGAAGCCCACGATGAGCAGGAAATACAGCACGCTGTAGAAGGGGTTCGCCGTATCGAACAGCATCATCAGAGTGCCGCCGAAGCCGCCACTCTCCGTGGTCCACCCGGCGAAGGCGCCGATGGTGGCGGGGATCATGGCGATGGACTGGGCGAAGATGATGGGCATGACGCCGCCCATATTCACCTTGATGGGGATGTGGGTGGACTGGCCGCCGTACATCTTCCGGCCCACCACCCGCTTGGCGTACTGCACCGGCAGGCGGCGCTCCGCATTGGAGATGAACACAATGAACACCACCAGGGCCAGCATGCCGATCACGATGACCGCGATCATCCAGGGGGCCAGCATCAGGTTCTCATAAACCGCAATATCAGTGGCGCTCATGCTCTCCATCTGCTCCTCCGTAAGGGGGTTGAGATAGTAGCGGATGCCGGTAATCATATCCGACACCATCTGGGGGAACCGGGAGACGATGCCGGCAAACAGCAAAATGGAGATGCCGTTGCCAATACCGAACTCGGTAATCTGCTCGCCCAGCCACATCAGGAACGCGGAGCCGGCGGTAAAGGACAGGATGATAACCACAGCCACCCAGGCGGCGGGCAGACCATCTGTCACCACCAGGTTGTTGGAGTTGATCAGGCTGTAGTAGCCAAAGCCCTGAATCAGGCCGATGGCCACAGTGGTATACCGGGTGATAGAGGCGATTTTCTTCCGGCCCTCCTCGCCGCCCTCCTTGGCCAGCCGCTCCAGAGCGGGGATGGCCACGGTGAGCAGCTGGATGATGATGGAGCTGTTGATATAGGGCTGAATGCTCAGAGCAAACAGGGTCGCCATGGAGAAGGCGGAGCCGCTCATGGCGTTCATCAGACCCAGAATGGTGCCGCTCTGGGCGCTCAGATAGGTCTCCAGGCCAGAGGTGTTGATATAAGGCACCGGAATGGCGGCGCCCAGGCGGAAGATGAGCAGCGCGAAGATGGTAAACAGGATCTTACGGCGCAGCTCCGGGATCTGCCAGGCGTCCCGGACGGTCTTGATCATATCAGACCACCTCCACCTTACCACCCGCAGCTTCGATTTTTTCCTTGGCGGAGGCGGAGAAGGCGGAAGCCTGGACGGTCAGCTTCTTGCTGATGGAGCCGTTGCCCAGGATCTTGACGCCGTACTGGCACTTGGACAGGATGCCCTTCTCCAGCAGAGCCTGAACGGTGACAGTCTCACCGTCGGCAAACTTGGCGTCCAGGGTGGAGACGTTCACCGCCTCCAGGGGCTTGGCAAAAATGTTGTGGAAACCGCGCTTGGGCAGGCGGCGGGCCAGAGGCATCTGGCCGCCCTCAAAGCCCACGCGGACGCCGCCGCCGGAGCGGGCCCACTGGCCCTTCTGGCCGCGGCCGGCGGTCTTACCGTTGCCGGAGCCGTTGCCGCGGCCCTTGCGGTAGGCCTTGGTGTTGGAACCGGCGGCGGGGGAGAGTTCATGCAGATTCATTGTCTCGCGCCTCCTCTTAGTTTTCCTCGGATACCTGGAGCAGGTAGCCGATCTGGGCGACCTTGCCCCGGGTGGCCGCGTTGTCGGGCTGCACGGTGGTGTCGCCGATCTTGTGAAGGCCCAGGGCCTCGGCGGTCGCCTTGTGCTTGGCGATGCGGCCGTTCAGGCTCTTGACCAGCTTGATGTTCAGATTAGCCATTGTGAGTGCCCTCCTTACTCCAAGATCTCTTCCACGCTCTTGCCGCGGATGCGGGCGACCTCCTCAGGGCTTCTCAGGGACTTCAGGCCCTCAAAAGCGGCGGAGACCACGTTCTGCGGATTGTTGGAGCGCAGGCACTTGGTGTAGATGTCCTTGATTCCCACGGCCTCCAGCACGGCGCGGACGGCGCCGCCGGCGATGACGCCGGTACCGGGAGCGGCGGGCTTCATCAGCACGCGGCCGGCGCCGAAGGCGCCGATGACCTCGTGGGGAATGGTGGTGCCGGACAGGGACACGGTGATCATGTTCTTCTTGGCGTCCTCGATGCCCTTGCGGATGGCCTCGGGCACCTCGGCGGCCTTGCCGGTGCCGAAGCCCACGCGGCCCTTCTCATCGCCCACCACCATCAGAGCGGCGAACTTCATGACGCGGCCGCCCTTGACGGTCTTGGACACGCGGTTCAGAGAGACGAGCTTCTCCACGTACTCGCTGGGTTGTTTCTCAAATCTAGGCATTGTCGTTTCCTCCTCCCTTAGAACTGCAGGCCGCCCTCACGGGCGCCCTCGGCCAGAGCCTTGACACGGCCATGGTACACATAGCCGCCGCGGTCGAAGACCACGGTCTCAATGCCCTTCGCCTTGGCACGCTCGGCCACGGTGACGCCCACCTGCTTGGCGGCGTCGGTCTTGGTGCCTTCGCAGGAGAAGTCCTTCTCCAGGGTGGAAGCGGAGACCAGAGTCTTGCCGCTCACATCGTCGATGATCTGGGCGTAGATGTTGGTCTCGCTGCGGAACACGTTCAGGCGGGGACGCTCGGGCGTGCCGGAGATTTTCGCACGCACACGCTTGTGGCGCTTAATGCGCTGAGAACGGGTATCGGGTCTGTTGATCATAGTGGCACACCTCCTTCTTACTTCTTGGCGCCGGTCTTACCAGCCTTGCGGCGGATGACCTCGTCGGTATACTTGATGCCCTTGCCCTTATAAGGCTCAGGCGGACGCTTCTCTCTCACTTCGGCGGCAAACTGGCCCACCTGCTGCTTGTCGCAGCCGTGAATGATGATCTTGTTGGGGCCGGGAACCTCGATGGTGATGCCGGGGATCTCCTCCATGGTAACCTGATGGGAGAAGCCCAGGTTCATGACCAGCTTGTTGCCCTCCTTGGCCACACGGTAGCCGACGCCGTTCACGTCCAGCTCCTTCTTATAGCCCTCGGTGACGCCCACCACCATGTTGTGGATCAGGGTCCGGGTCAGGCCGTGCAGAGCGCGGTTCTCCTTGGCGTCGTTGGGACGGGTGACGTGGATGACCTCACCCTCCTGCTCGATCTTCATGTTGGGGTGGAACTGACGGGTCAGGGTGCCCTTGGGACCCTTCACGGTGACCACGTTCTCCGCCTCGATCTTAACCTCCACGCCGGCGGGGACGGCGATAGGAGCTCTACCAATTCTAGACATTCCTATAACCCTCCTTACCAGACAAATGCCAGGACTTCGCCGCCGACATGGGCCTGACGGGCCTTCTTGTCGGTCATGACGCCCTTGGACGTGGATACGATGGCGATGCCCAGGCCGCGTAAAACCTTGGGCAGCTCGTCCGCGCCGGCATACACGCGCAGGCCGGGCTTGGACACGCGGCGCAGGCCGGAGATGACCTTCTCCTTGCCGGCGCCATACTTCAGGGTGATGCGGATAACGCCCTGAGTCCCGTCGTCGATCAGCTGGAAGTTCTTGATATAGCCTTCATCCAGCAGGATCTGCGCGATGGACTTCTTCATGTTGGACGCGGGGACGTCCACGGTGTCATGCTTGGCGTTGTTCGCGTTGCGGATGCGGGTGAGCATATCCGCAATGGGATCCGTGATATGCATGAGTCTTTACCTCCTATTCGATTACCGGCCGTTGGGTGAGCCGGTACAGACGGCAAGGTATCGCAGGGCAGGTAGACCCTTCGACCTATTGACCGCCTTCGTGCCTTTGGCACTCTTTATCAAAACCGCCGTCCCGAGGCGGGTTTGATCAAAAGGAATGAAACAGCGCAAATCCCCGGCAGTCGCCCGGAGCCCTTCCGCGGCCCCTGCGATCCCGGGTTTCGCCTCGCCCACGGTGCCGGGTGTGTCCCTAAAAAAGACCTCTCGGCGCGCAAGCACTTGATTATACCTCATTTATGTCCGGATTGCAAGGCTTTTTAGCCGCACACACCCGGACGCGTGGTTCACTTTTGTCCAGAAGGAACCGGTTGTGCAGACACAGCCGGTTCCTTCCAAGACGTTATTGACCTGGCGGTCTGAGTATTCAGAATTACCAGGAAGCTTTCTTCACACCGGGGATCTGGCCCTTGTAAGCCAGCTCCCGGAAGCAGATACGGCAGATGCCGTAGTCCCGCAGGTAAGCGTGGGGACGGCCGCACAGCTTGCAGCGGTTGTAGCGGCGGGAGGAGAACTTGGGCTCCTTCTGCTGCTTGAGAATCATAGACTTCTTAGCCATTGTTCATCCTCCTCCTTAGCGGGTGGCGAAGGGAGCGCCGACGAGCTTGAGCAGCTCACGGGCCTCTTCGTCGGTCTGGGCGGTGGTACAGACCACGATGTCCATGCCGCGGATCTTGTCGATCTTGTCGTACTCGATCTCGGGGAAGATCAGCTGCTCCTTGACGCCCAGGGCGTAGTTGCCGCGGCCGTCAAAGGAGTCGGCGGAGATGCCCCGGAAGTCACGGACACGGGGCAGAGCCACGTTGAACAGACGGTCCAGGAACTCCCACATCTTGTTGCCGCGCAGGGTGACCTTGGCTCCGATGGGCATGCCCTCACGGAGCTTGAAGTTGGCCACGGACTTCTTGGCCTTGGTGATGACGGCCTTCTGGCCGGTGATGGTGGTCAGGTCGTTCACCACGGCGTCCAGCACCTTGGCGTTCTCCCGGGCCTCGCTGCAGCCCACGTTGACCACGATCTTCTCCAGACGGGGGATCTGCATGGTGGACTTATAGCCGAACTTCTGCATCAGAGCAGGAGCGACCTCGTCCTGATACAGCTTCTTCAGGTTGGGCGTATTAGCCATTTCGATTCACTCCTCCTCTCTCAGATCTCGGCGCCGCACTTCTTGCAGATGCGGACCTTCTTGTCGCCCTCGACCTTGTGGCCGATGCGGGTGGGCTTGTTGCACTTGGGGCAGACCTTCTGCACCTTGCAGGCGTAGAGGGGGGCCTCCTTCTTCAGGATGCCGCCCTGGTCGCCCTGCTTGCGGGGCTTGGTGTGGCGGGAGACCACGTTGATGTTCTCCACCACCACCTTGCCGCTCTTGGGCTGGACCTCCAGGACCTTGCCCTGCTTGCCCTTGTCCTTGCCGGACAGCACGACCACCAGGTCGTCCTTCTTGATGCTCATTTTCTTCATGCTTCGTTACCCTCCCTTACAGCACTTCGGGAGCCAGGGACAGGATCTTCATATAGTCCTTGTCGCGCAGCTCGCGGGCCACGGGGCCAAAGATACGGGTGCCGCGGGGGTTCTTGTCCTCACGGATGAGGACGGCGGCGTTGTCGTCGAAGCGGACGTAAGAGCCGTCGGCGCGGCGCACACCCCGGGAGGTGCGGACGATGACGGCCTTGACCACCTCGCCCTTCTTCACGGTTCCGCCGGGCTGGGCCTTCCGAACGGAGGCCACAATCACGTCTCCGATGTTGCCGAACTTGCGCTTGGAACCGCCCAGCACACGGATGGTCTTGATCTCCTTGGCGCCGGTGTTATCGGCGACCTTCAGATAGCTTTCTTCCTGAATCATGCCGGCACCTCCTTACTTCGCCTTCTCGATGATTTCGACCACGCGCCACCGCTTGTCCTTGGACAGGGGGCGGGTCTCCATCACGCGGACGCGGTCACCCACGCCGCACTGGTTGTTCTCGTCGTGAGCCTTCAGCTTGTAGGTTCTCTTGACGATCTTCTTATACAGAGGGTGGGCCACACGGTCGGCGACGGCGACCACCACGGTCTTGTCCATCTTGTCCGAAACCACCAGGCCGACTCTGGTCTTACGGGAAGAAGTTCTGTTTTCCATCTTCTATCTCCTCCTCTTAGCGGCCGGCGAGCTGCTGCTCGCGGATGATGGTCTTGACCCGGGCGATGTCCTTCTTAACCTCCGCAATGCGGATGGGGTTGTCCAGCTGATTGGTGGCGTGCTGAAGGCGCAGGTTGAACAGGTCCTTCTTCAGGTCCATCAGCTTGGTCTCCAGCTCCGCGCCGGAGAGCTTGCGGATCTCATTGGCCTTCATTACGCTTCACCACCCTTCTCGGTCTCTTCACGCTTCACGATCTTGCACTTGACAGGCAGCTTGTGGCTGGCCAGGCGCAGAGCCTCGCGGGCGACCTCCTCGGAGACGCCGGCGATCTCGAACATCACGCGGCCGGGCTTGACCACGGCCACCCAGTACTCGGGAGAGCCCTTACCGGAACCCATGCGGGTCTCGGCCGGCTTCTCGGTGACGGGCTTATCGGGGAAGATCTTGATCCACACCTTACCGCCACGCTTGGTGTGACGGGTCATGGCGATACGGGCGGCCTCGATCTGATTGCTGGTGATCCAGCTGGGCTCAGTGGCCACCAGGCCAAACTCACCGTAAGTGACGGTATTGCCGCGGGTGGCCTTGCCCTTCATGCGGCCGCGGTGGACGCGGCGGTATTTCACGCGCTTAGGCAGCAGCATTACTGAGCGCCTCCTTCCTTAGGAGTGTTGGCCTGACCGGCGGGGCGGGGGCCACGGTTGTTATCACGGTTAAAGTTGTTCCGGCGCTCCCCATCCCGGCGGAAGCCGCCCCGGCGGTCGCCGTTGCGGCGGTCGCGGCGCTCACGGCGCTCCTGATAGGGCTTGCTGGTATCCAGGGTGCGGGGGGTGGTGCGCAGGGCCTGAGTCAGCACCTCGCCCTTGTAGATCCACACCTTCACGCCGATGCGGCCGTAGGTGGTGGCAGCCTCAGCGAAGCCGTAGTCGATGTCGGCGCGCAGGGTCTGCAGGGGGATGGTGCCGTCGTGGTAGTGCTCGGTGCGGGCGATCTCAGCGCCGCCCAGACGGCCGGAAACGCTGGTCTTGATGCCCAGGGCGCCGGCGCGCATGGCGCGGCCCATGGCGTTCTTCATGGCGCGGCGGAAGCCGATACGCTTCTCCAGCTGCTGGGCGATGTTCTCGGCCACCAGCTGAGCGTCCATGTCGGAGTTGCGCACTTCCACGATCTTCAGGTCCACGGGCTTGCCGATCATCTTGACCAGCTTGGCCTCCAGGGCCTTGATCTCCTCGCCGCCCTTGCCGATGACGACGCCGGGGCGGGCGCAGTGCAGGTAAATACGGACCTTGGCGTTGTCCCGCTCGATCTCGATCTTGGGGATGCCGGCGCCGTACAGAGTCTTCTTCAGGTAGTCACGGATCTTCTTGTCCTCCACCAGCAGGTCGCCGACCAGCTCGTTCTTCGCGTACCAGCGGGAGTCCCAATCCTTGATGACGCCCACGCGAAGGCCGTGGGGATTGACTTTCTGTCCCATATTGTTCCTCCTCCCTTAGCGCTCGCTCACGGCGATGGTGACGTGAGAGGTGCGCTTGTTGATGCGGTACGCCCGGCCCTGGGCCCGGGGCATGATGCGCTTGATGATGGGGCCGGGGTTGGCATAGCAGGCGGACACATACAGCTTCTCAGGGTCCATCTGGTGGTTGTTCTCCGCATTGGCCGCAGCGCTCTTCAGCAGCTTGAGCACAGGCTCAGAGGCGGCCTTGGGGGTGTTCAGCAAAATCGCGGTGGCGGTGGCCACGTCCTTGCCGCGGATCAGGTCCAGGACGATCTTCACCTTACGGGGAGAGATCCGCAGATATCTCAGGTTTGCAACAGCTTCCATTGCTCTCTCTCCTCCTTACTTACCGGTCTTGGAACCCGCGTGACCCTTGAAGGTGCGGGTGGGAACGAACTCGCCCAGCTTGTGGCCGACCATATCCTCGGTCACATAGACGGGCACGTGCTTGCGGCCGTCGTGGACGGCGAAGGTGTGACCCACGAAGGAGGGGAAGATGGTGGAGGCGCGGCTCCAGGTCTTCAGCACCTTCTTGTCGCCGGTCTGATTCATTTCATCGACCCGCTTCAGCAGCTCGGGGGCGCAAAAGGGGCCTTTCTTGATACTTCTGCTCATCTTTTACTCCCTCCTTACTTGGCGTTGCGGCGCTTCACGATGAACTTATCGGTGCGGTTCTTGGTCTTGCGGGTCTTGTAACCCAGAGCGGGCTTGCCCCAGGGAGTGACCGGGCCGGGACGGCCGACAGGGCTCTTGCCCTCGCCGCCGCCGTGGGGGTGGTCATTGGGGTTCATGACGGAGCCGCGGACGGTGGGCCGCCAGCCCATGTGGCGCTTCCGGCCGGCCTTGCCGATCTGGATGTTGGCGTGGTCGGTGTTGCCCACCTGGCCGATGGTGGCCTTGCAGTTCTCGCGGATATAGCGCACCTCGCCGGAGGGGAGGCGGACCTGAGCCATGCCGTTCTCCTTGGCCATCAGCTGAGCGGCCACGCCGGCGGCGCGGACCAGCTGAGCGCCCTTGCCGGGGTAGAGCTCGATGTTGTGGATCATCTCGCCCACGGGGATGTTGGCGATGGGCAGGCAGTTGCCGGGCAGGATGTCGGCGTCGGCGCCGGTCATGATGATGTGACCGGCCTTCAGGCCGTTGGGGGCCAGGATATAGCGGCGCTCGCCGTCCTCATACTCGATCAGAGCGATGTTGGCGGAGCGGTTGGGGTCGTACTGCAGGTTGACCACAGTAGCCTTGCCCTCTTTGTCCCGCTTGAAGTCGATGATGCGGTACTTCTGCTTGTTGCCGCCGCCGTGGTGGCGGACGGTGATGCGGCCGTAGCTGTTGCGGCCCGCGTGCTTCTTCAGCACCTCGGTGAGGGCGCGCTCGGGCTTGGCCTTCTTGTCGATGCCCTCGAAGGCGGACACAGTCATGTGGCGGCGGGAGGGCGTTGTGGGCTTATAAGTCTTGATAGCCATTTCTCAATCTCCTCCTTACACCATGCCTTCGAAGAACTCGATGGTCTTGGAATCGGCGGTCAGGGTGACCATGGCCTTCTTCCAGCTGGGCCGGCGGCCGGCGGGCCGGTAGCCCATGCGCTTCATTTTGCCCTGCATGTTCAGGGTGTTCACCTTGGCGACCTTCACGCCGAAGATCTCCTCGACCGCCTTGGCGATCTCGATCTTGTTGGCGGTCTTGGCCACCTCGAAGGTGTAGCGCTTCATCTCGGCGTCCGCCATGGACTGCTCGGTGATGATGGGGCGCTTGATGATATCATAAGCGGTCATTATGCGAACACCTCCTCAATGATAGCCAGGGCGGCCTTATCGACCACCAGGCGGTTGGCGTTGACGATGTCGTAAACGCTCAGGACCTTGGCGGTGGTGGTGATGACGCCGGGGATGTTCCGGGCGGACAGGACCACATTCTTCTCCACCTCAGGGGTGATGACCACGGACTTGCCGGCCTGGATGCTGTCCAGGAAGCCCTTCATGGCCTTGGTCTTCACCTCGTCCAGCTTCAGGCCGTCCACCACCAGGATGTCGCCGGAGGCGGCCTTGGCGGACAGGGCGGACTTCAGAGCCAGACGCTTCACCTTCTTGTTGAGGGTGTAGCGGTAGGTGCGGGGCTTGGGGGCAAACACGATGCCGCCGTGGGTCCACTGGGGAGCCCGGGTGGAACCCTGACGGGCGTGGCCGGTGCCCTTCTGGCGCCAGGGCTTCTTGCCGCCGCCGGAGACCTCGGCGCGGGTCAGAGCGCTCTGGGTGCCCTGACGGCAGTTGGCCAGGTGGTTCTTGACCACCTCGTGGACCACAGCCGTGTTGGGCTCGATGCCGAACACCGCATCGGAGAGCTCGATCTCGCCGACCTGCTGGCCGGCCATGTTAAACACATTTGCTTTAGCCATGATTTACACTCTCCTTTCCTTACTTGTTGCGGGCGGAAGCCTTCTGCGGGTTGCGGCCGGAAGCCTTCTGCGGGTTGACGCTGACGCCGGCGGCGCCCTTGGGCTCGAAGAACTTCTTCACGCTGTTGCGCAGGAACACCACGCCGCCCTTGGGGCCGGGGATGGCGCCGCGCACGGCGATGATGCCCAGCTCGGTGTCCACCTGGACCACGTCCAGGTTCATGACGGTGACCTGCTCGTTGCCCATCTGGCCGGCACCGATGGTGCCCTTGATGATCTTGGACATGTGGCTGGTGGCGCCCAGAGAGCCGATGTTGCGGTGCACAGGGCCGCCGCCGTGGGTGTTGCGCTTGACAGCGGCGCCGTGGCGCTTAACAACGCCCTCGTAGCCGTGGCCCTTGCTGATGCCGGTCACGTCCACACGGTCGCCGGCGGCGAAGACCTCGGCGGTGAGCTCGTCGCCCACCTCGTACTTGGAGCAGTCGTCCAGACGGAACTCCTTCAGAACCTTCTTGAACTCGGTCATGCCGGCCTTCTTCTGGTGGCCGACCTCGGGCTTGGTGAGCTTGCGCTCAGCAACCGTCTCATAACCCAGCTGAATGGCCTCATAGCCATCCTTCTCGGCGGTCTTCTTCTGCACCACGGTGCAGGGCCCGGCCTGGATCACGGTCACAGGGACCACGCGGCCAGCCTCATCGAAGACCTGGGTCATGCCGATCTTTTTGCCGATGATCGCTTTCTCCATGTTGGATTTCCTCCTATAAAGGTTATTGGTCGGGAGAGTTGCCCAATGGGCTGGCATTGCTCTCGCGACTTGACCCGTCCATCTCTATGACGCGATGGACTGCGGGTACAACAAAGTTGTGCTTGAGACCGGCTGAATTACAGCTTGATCTCGATCTCCACGCCGGCGGGAAGCTCCAGGCTCATCAGGGCCTCCACGGTCTTGGGGGAGGGCTTGATGACGTCGATGAGCCGCTTGTGGGTGCGGCGCTCGAACTGCTCGCGGCTGTCCTTGTCCTTGTGGACGGCGCGCAGGATGGTGACGACTTCCTTCTTGGTGGGCAGGGGAATAGGGCCGGAGACGGAAGCGCCGGTGCGCTTGGCGGTCTCCACGATCTTCTCCGCGCTCTGGTCGATGAGCTGGTGGTCATAGGCCTTCAGGCGGATGCGGATCATTTCTTTCTGAGCTGCCATGGGTTGTTTCCTCCTTAATACATACGAAGTGAATTTCTTTGTCCTTCATGCTTCGTACGGTGAAGTTCCTGTCCACGTTCTCGTGCGTATCACTCCGTGACATGAAAGAAACCGGCGCAGCAAGCAGGCCGGTTCCACCCAACCACAGCGATATACGCCGTGCCCAGGTCCTTCAGCCGCCCGATTCTAGCTCGGACATACTCCGCGGAAGTTCCCTCATTGCTGAGCAATCTCCCGCATCATCGCATTGCCCCCTTACAGGGACTTTGGTATCATACATCAACACCCCCGTGTGTGTCAAGGACTTTTTCAAATTTTTTTAGCAAATTTCCCGCCGGATTCGCCCCGCCGTTCTGTGGAAAAAAACCGCCCCCGCCTGGGACGGGGGAGAGAGGGCGGCAAGCGGCCCCCTTTCCCCTTGCTCCCGCCGCTCCTTTGTGCTATGATACCCAAAAGCGGCCCCTGCTCCGGGCCCATTACCTTTTTAAATAGAAAGGAATCTGCTTATGACCCATCTGAAACGGCTGGGAGCCCTCTCCCTGTCCCTTGCTCTGACCCTGACCGCCCTGAGCGGCTGCCAGAACGGCGCCTCCTCGTCCTCCCAGGGGGATGAGCCCATCGACCTGGCCTCTGTCACCGACCCCTACCTGACCACCGCCGGCCTGTCCGGCGACACGGTGGTGGCCCGCGCCGGGGGCGCGGACATCACCGCCGGAAGCCTGCTGTACTGGATGGCCTACCTGGTGGACAGCTCCATCCAGGACCCCTCCTCCATGGACACTGTCTGGGAGCTGGATATGGGCAACGGCCAGACCTTTGAACAGGGCGTCCTGGACGCCTCCCTGAACAACGCCGCCCTGTACGCCCTGCTCCCCATCCAGGCTCAGGCGGAGGGGATCTCCGTCTCCCCGGATCTCTCCCAGCAGGTGAGCGACCTGATGGCCTCCATGGAGACCCAGGCCGGCAGCGCCGAGCTGCTGGACCACTCCCTGTGGTACAACGCCCTCACTCCGGAGCTGTACACCACCCTCTTTGAGGTGAACGACCTGAACAGCCAGCTTCAGGAGAAGCTGTACGGGGAGGGGAGCGCCGGCTACCCCACCGATGACCAGGTGCTCTCCTACGCCAAAGATCAGGGCTACTACCGGGCCAAGCACATCCTTCTGAAGACGGTGGACACCAACAGCCCCCTCACCGACGAGAACGGCAACCCCACCGGGGAGTATGAGCCTCTGGACGAGGCCACCGTGGCCGAGAAGAAGGCCCTGGCCGAGGACCTGCTGGCTCAGCTCCAGGCCGCCGGCGACAAGGAGGCCCTGTTTGACCAGCTGATGGCCCAGTACAGCGAGGACACCGCCTCGGACGGCTCGCTGAACGGGGCTGACGGCTACGTGGCCTCTCCCGGACAGATGGTGGCTCCCTTTGAGGAGGCCGCCCAGGCCCTGTCCGACGGCGAGGTCAGCGGCATTGTAGAGAGCGTCTACGGCTACCACATCATCCTCCGCCTCCCCCTGGACCCGGCAAACTTCCGCAGCGGGTACATCGCCCAGCAGATGACGGACCTGCGCCAGGGCTGGCTGGACGCCAACCCGGTGGAGACCACTGAGGCCTTTGCCCAGGTGGACCCCCCTGCCTTCTATGAGAAGCTCCTCTCCCTGCGCACCGCCATCGAGGAGGAGGCCGCCGCCCAGCAGAAGACCGACAGCAGCAGTTCCGGATCTTCCTCCTCCGGCAGCTCCGCTTCCTCCAGCTCCAGCGCTTCCAGTTCCGCCTCCTCTCAGGCTGCGTCCTGATTCCCCACGCATTTTGCGCCTCCGCTCCGGCGGAGGCGC
>NBJMR02800__coassemble_1790_pt1 | contig 22634 bp, 18 predicted proteins | sample NBJMR02800__metabat2_low_PE_003 | metagenome-assembled genome bin NBJMR02800
AGCCAGGCGTACTCCTTGAACCGCACCAGTTCTAATTTTTACAAACCCAGGGCCCGGTGGCCCGGCGGGAATTTAGAGCGTCACTCAGATTTTGCGCGCCGGAAATGCCGCACAACCTATCAGGAGGGCGTCCTTCGTAAGGGGGTCCGGGGAAAGCGGCCTATGGGCCTAGGCGGAGCGAAGCGGAGCCGTAGCCCATCGGATGCGTCCCCGGTGGCGTTTTGCCTTCTTTTTCGCCATGGAAAAAGAAGGTCACCGCCCGCAGGCGGTGAAATCCTCCTATCTAAAAACAGCAAATACGAAACCTGGGTATTCTTACCCAATGAAAAAGGATGTCATACCATTGAATCTCTATTTCGATCTGTTTCTGACCTTTGCCAAGGTGGGGGTGTGCACCTTCGGCGGAGGCTATGCCATGCTCCCCATCCTCCAGCGGGAGGTGGTGGAGAAAAAGGGCTGGGCCACCGAGGAGGAGCTCACCGACTACTTCGCCATCGGCCAGTGCACCCCCGGCGTCATCGCCGTCAATACCGCCACCTTCATCGGGCAGAAATACCGGGGCAACCTGGGGGGGACTATTGCCACCCTGGGCGTGGTGTTCCCCAGCCTGGTGATCATCACCATCATCGCCGCCTTCCTCACCAACTTCGCAGAGATCCCGGTGGTCCAGCACGCCCTGGCCGGCATCAACGCCGCCGTGGTGGCCATGATCGCGGTGAGCGTCCTCAAGCTGGGCAAGAGCACCGTGAAGGACGCCCCGTCTGTGTGCATTTTCCTGGCGGTGCTGGTTCTGTCCGAGCTGAGCGGGCTGCTGGGCGTGGACGTCTCCACACCCCTGGGCCAGGCGCTGGACCTCCTGTCCTCCCCGGCTGTGCTGGTGGTGCTGGCCGGAATCACAGGGCTGCTGCTGGCCCGCCTCTCCGGAAAACAGAAGAGAGGGGGTGAGGAGAAGTGATCTTCCTGCGCCTGTTTTTTGAGTTTTTCAAAACCGGACTGTTCTCCATCGGCGGAGGACTGGCCACCATCCCCTTCCTCCAGGACATGGGAGAGGCCACCGGCTGGTTCACCAACCAGGAGCTGACCACCATGATCGCCGTGTCCGAGTCCACCCCCGGCCCCATGGGGGTGAATATGGCCACCTATGTGGGCTACCACATGGGCTGCAACACGGTGCTGGGACCCGCCGGAGGAATCCTCGGGGCGGTGATCGCCACCTTAGGCCTGGTGGCCCCCTCCATCATTGTCATTCTCATTATCGCCCGCTTCCTCCAGAAGTTCCGCCACAGCAGGACGGTGGAGGCCGCCTTCCAGGGGCTGCGCCCCGCCTCCACCGCGCTGATCGTGGTGGCCGGACTGAGCGTGGCGTTCTCCGTCTTCTTCGGGCTGCCCAGCATCTCCTTCACCGGCATCACCGGCGTGGAGTGGAAGGCGGTTGTCCTGGCTGCGGCGGTATTCGCGGCCATGAAGTGGTCGCCCCTGAAGAAGCTCCACCCCATCTGTTTTATCCTGTCCGCCGCCGTCATCGGCGTGGTCTTCCAGTTTTAAGGGGAGCGGGAGAAAACCCGATCCCTTCCCATGAAAATCCAGCCCGGGCGGGCCGCGAAAGAGGCGGCCCGCCCGGATTCTTTTCATAGATTTTTCTTGAATTGCCCGCCGGGGCTGTGCTATACTAGCACCGTGAAAGTCCGCGCTTCTTCCCGCCGCGGCGGGAGGAAGAAATATGGCGCAGAAAGGATGTGGAGCCTCCATGGAAGGCCGAAGTCGCCATCGGGAGCAAAAAGATTGCTGTCACGAACGGAATGCGGCGGAGCCGAGCCCAGAGGCTCCTGCTCCCGCCGCCTGACGACCCACCAGGGGAGCGGCCTGGCCGGAGCGGTCCGGCCCCGGTCCCGTGGTGCGCTTTTCCCGTTTGTAACAGCCACAGGCGCGAGGCGCCCTGTGGTTTTTTTGTGTCCCGCTTTCACCCAACCGTTCAGATCAATTTGAAAAGGGGAGAGCCTGATGCAAGAGAAATATGAGCTGGAACAGCTGATGGAGCTGGTCCAGACCAAACAGTTCCGCAAGCTGCGCTCCATTCTCATGGAGATGAATGAGGTGGACGTGGCCGAGTTCCTGGATGAGCTGGGACCGGAGGAGACCATTCTGGTGTTCCGCCTGCTGCCCAAGGAGCAGGCCGCCGAGGTGTTTGCCGAACTGGAGGACTCCGACGACCAGGAGCGGCTCATCAACGCCCTGAACGACAAGGAACTGCGGGAGGTGCTGGACGAGCTGTACCTGGACGACACGGTGGACGTGATCGAGGACATGCCTGCCAATGTGGTCTCCCGTATCCTGCGCAACAGCGACCCTGCGTCCCGCAGCCAGATCAACCAGCTGCTCAACTACCCCAAGGACTCCGCCGGCTCCATCATGACCACGGAGTACGTGTTCCTCCACCCGGACGCCACGGTGGAGGAGTCTTTCGCCCGCATCCGCAAGGAGGGCATGGACAAGGAGACCATTTACACCTGTTACGTCACCCAGAACCGGGTGCTGCTGGGCGTGGTCACGGTGAGACGGCTGCTCCTGTCCGCCTATGAGACCCGCATCCGGGACATTATGGAGACCAACGTCCTGTCCGTCAACACCCACGACGACAAGGAAGACGTGGCCCAGATGCTCAACAAGTACGACCTGTCCGCCATCCCGGTGGTGGACGGGGATAACCGCCTGGTGGGCATCGTCACCTTCGACGACGCCATGGACGTTATCGAGGAGGAGACCACCGAGGACTTCGAGAAGATGGCCGCTATCCTCCCCTCGGATAAGCCCTATCTGAAGACCGGCGTCTTTGAGACCTGGCGTTCCCGTATCCCCTGGCTGATGCTGCTGATGCTGTCGGCCACCTTCACCGGCATTATTATTACGAAATTTGAGAGCGCCCTGGCCGCCTGCGTGGTGCTCACCTCCTTCATCCCCATGCTCTCGGGCACCGGCGGCAACTCGGGTTCCCAGTCCTCGGTGGCGGTCATCCGCGCCCTGTCCCTGGACGAGATCGACTTCTCGGACCTCATCGCCGTGGTGTGGAAGGAGAGCCGGGTGGCCATACTGTGCGGGGTGTGCCTGGCCTGCGCCAACTTTGTGAAGATGATGCTGGTGGACCGGCTGCTGATGAACAACCCGGAGGTCACTCCCATGGTGGCCCTGGTGGTGTGCCTCACCCTGGTGTTCACCGTGCTGTGCGCCAAGGTAGTGGGCTGCACTCTCCCCATGGCGGCGGAGAAAATCGGCATCGACCCGGCGGTGATGGCCTCCCCCTTCATCACCACCATCGTGGACGCCCTGTCCCTGCTTATCTACTTCTTCTTTGCCACCCATCTGCTGACGCTGTCCTGATTTGTGGGGAGTGCCGCCGCCCCAGCGGGCGGATTCCCTTTTGCTGTGTCCCTTCGCAGGGGGCGGCGGCTTGGTGAGCCGGTTGGCAGGGTTCCGCCCTGTGGGGCAACTCACCTTCTCGCGTCTGCAACAGCATATCGCCGGTTAACGGATAAATTTTTGAGATGCGGCGGGAGGGGCAAGCCCCTCCCCTACGCAATTCTCCAATAAGTTCCTCCCCTAGGCGGGGGAGCCTCGAACAGCGGGCGGACACACGGGGCCGCCCCTACAGAGAGGGAGAAATCTCCTGGGGCGGGCGGGTGAGGACACCCGCCCCTACGGAGGGAAACGAACCGGGTACGTTGATTCGGACCACCCAGGCGCAGAAGCGGAATCGCACCAGTCACAATTTTTCTTTCGCTCAGGCCCCCAGTGGGGCCGGGCGGAACCGCACCCAAGCACTCCTGATTTTGCGCGCCGGAAACATTGCAAAATGTGACAGGTACGCGTCCCCCGTAATGGGGTCCGGGGAAAGGCGACTATGAGCACGAAGTGCTCATCGGAGCCGGTCCCTATCCCCTCTGCCCCTTCGGGGCATCTCCCCTTGATAAGGGGAGTCGGCCCCGGCGGCGTTTTGGTGACTTTGCCGCCGTGGGCAAAGTCACTCGCCGCCCGCAGGCGGCGAAACTCCCCTGCGTACAAAACCCCGGTCCGAAACCCACTCCACAGGGTAAAATCCCCGGCGCAGAAGAACAACTATCCTTATGAGGTGATGACCCCCATGAACCGCTATGAGACGCAGCTCCGGGCCCTCCGGGCCGCGTTTCCCTATACCATCCCCATTTTTGCCGGCTTCTGGTTCCTGGGCCTGACCTACGGCATCTACATGAACGTGTCCGGCTTCTCCTTCCTCTACCCCATGCTCATGAGCCTCACCATCTTCGCCGGGTCGGTGGAATTCATCACGGTGAACCTGCTGCTGGGGGCCTTCAACCCTTTCCAGGCCCTGTTTCTCACCCTGATGGTCAACGCCCGGCACCTGTTCTACGGGCTGTCCATGCTGGACAAATTCCGGGGGCTGGGCTGGAAGAAGGTCTACTTAATCTTCGGCATGTGCGACGAGAGCTTCTCCATCAACTACACCGCCCAGATTCCCCCCGATGTGGATCGGGGGTGGTTCATGTTCTTCGTCACCCTGCTCAACCACTTCTACTGGTTCTCCGGCTCTACCCTGGGGGGCATCTTCGGGGGGCTCATCCAGTTCAACACCGAGGGGCTGGACTTTGTGATGACCGCCATGTTCGTGGTCATCTTCCTGGAGCAGTGGCTCAAAGACAAAGACCATACCAGCGCCCTGGTGGGGCTGGCCGCCTCGGCGGCCTGTCTGGTATTCTTTGGGCCGGACGACTTCATCATCCCGGCCATGCTGGCCATTCTGGGGGTCCTCACTCTGCTGCGGGGGACCCTGGAGCGAAAGGGGGCGCTGGCATGACCCTGACACAGCAGATCATCACCATCGCCATGGTGGTGCTGGGGACCATGATTACCCGCTTTCTCCCCTTCCTGATCTTCCCCGCGGGGAAGGAGACTCCCAAGTACATCCAATATGTGGGCAAGGTGCTGCCGGCGGCGGTGTTCGGCCTGCTGGTGGTCTACTGCCTGCGGTCGGTGGATCTGTTCTCCGGCAGCCACGGCCTGCCCGAGGCCATATCCATCGCCCTGGTGATCGTCCTCCATGTGTGGAAGCGGCAGATGCTGCTGTCCATCGCCGGGGGCACCGTGTGCTACATGCTGCTGGTGCAGCTGGTCTTTTGACGGCTCCCCGGCCCTGAGACGAGAGAAAAGGAGGCGCCTATATGGCGGACAATACCGGAATTCACCCCCTGCGCTCACTGAAAAGCGGCGTATTCCTGGTCCTGGCCGGCGTGGCGCTGGCGGCGGTGTGCTTCGGCGCGGGCTTCTTCACCGGCGGCCGCACCCAGGATGAGACGCCTCAGCTGTCCTCCGTCACCGTGGAGCAGCAGCTCCAGCAGATCAGCCAGCTGGCCACCACCCAGTACGCCTACACCAACATGGGCCAGTTTGAGCGGGGCAGCGACTTCTATGGAATCCGCATCCCCTTCACCACCAGCCGGTTCATTGTGTCCTACAGCGGGGTCATCACCGCCGGGGTGGACCTGAGCCAGGCCCAGGTGGAGGTGACCGATGAGCAGGTGACCGTCTCCCTCCCCGCAGCCCAGATCCTCTCCCATGAGATCGACCCGGACAGCCTGGAGGTCTTCGACGAGACCCGCAGCATCTTCAACCCCATCACCATTGAGGACTACAACGGCTTTCAGGCCGATCAGCAGGGCGTGATGGAGGGGAAGGCCCTCCAGGCCGGCCTTCTCACCCAGGCCCAGGACCAGGCGGAGGCGGCGGTGACCGGGCTGCTCACCCCCCTCCTGGAGGAGGGGCAGGCCCTGGAGGTCCGGACGGCAGAGGCGGAGACATAACAAAACAGCTTGGCGGACAGTTGGTCCGTCAAGCTGTTTTTTGTTTCTACATGGCCTGGATGCGGCCCTGAATGAGCTTGCCCACCGCGTCGGCAAACCAGCCGATGGAGGGGATGCGCAAGAGCTCCTTGCCGTAGATCTGCCGGGCGTTGGGCAGCTCCCGGTCGCTGCCGGTGAAGATGCACACGGGGGAGAGGCCGTGCTTGCGCAGCTTTCCCGCCTCGTCGGCGGCGTCCTGGACCCCCAGCTTGCCCCCGTAGTCCCGGCCACCGGGGAGCATGCCCGGGTTGGGAATCTTCTGGTCGTCGTTGGGGTTGGCGTCGGACAGGAGAATGAGGAGCCGGTGGTCGCTCTGCTCCCGCTCCATGAGCCAGTCCATGGCCCGCAGCGCCAGGCCGTCCCGATTCCACCCGGCGGACACATAGTCGAAGATGGCGTCGTTCTTTCCCGTCTCCTGGTAGTCCCGGAAAATGCGGATCACGGTGCAGCCGCTCACCGAGCAGAAGGAGGACACCCGCACCGGGATCTGACACCGGGTGAGGGCGGCGGCGATGAGGTAGGCCTGAGTAGATAACTTCTCCTGCTGCTGGTTCTGGGAGGCGGAGGCGTCCAGCAGGATGTCCACCGACAGATCCCCCAACTCGCTCTGCTGCCGCTGGACAAACACCCGGCCGTCCCGGAGGGCGCCCGCCCGCCAGGCCAGGCGGGGCTGGAGATTCCCCGCCCGGGTGCGGCTGTCGGTGACGTCCGACTGGAGCAGGATGGTGTTTTGCAGCTGCTGGGCCAGTTGGGAGAGGATGTGCTGGTTCTGCACCAGGCGCGCCTGGTAGTACGCCCGGTTCTTCTCCCGCTGGCGCTGGAACATGTCCCGCTCCCAGGCGGTCTCCTTGCTCACATTCCGCGTGGGTAGCACGCCCTTGGTAAAGTGGAGGCGGCAGTTCTTGTGGTTGCCGGTGCACAGGGCCTTCTCCGCCGCCGCCGTCTCCGAGGGGGGGAACATGGACACCCCAAAGCAGTTCTCCACATACTCCCGCAAAACCTGCTCCCGGGTCTGGCCCTGCCCCAGACGGAGAAGGAAGTTCTTCTGCCAGAAGCGCTTCCGGCCCTCCTCCTCCACCGGCCCGCCGCCGGGCTCCCCCAGGCGGCGCAGGGCATTGCCGCTCACCAGACCGCTTCGCTTCTTGCCCTTGTGGAAGATGTCCCGGCCGGCAAAGGCGGCCCACTGCCGGTCGGTGACGCTCCGCCGGGCCCGGTGGAACCACTTGTGGAGGAGGGCCTCCATCCGGCCGGTGAGCTCCTCTTCGGTGCAGTCCACGGGGAAGGTCAGGTCGTCCAGCACCCCCTTCTCCCAGGAATCCTCCCGGGCAGGGTCCCCCAGGGCCCGCCGGAACCACAGCCAGCGCAGGTTGTGGATGCCCTCACGCTCGGCGGACTTCCGGGGCTGGGCCGTCGCCTGGAGGGCGTACTGCCGCCGCAGGTCCTCCAGCACCGGACGGTCCGCCGCCGCCCGCCGGAACACCACCCCCTCCAGACCCAGCCAGAACAGGTCGGTGTAGAAGGCGCCGCTGGTCTGGCTCTGGAAGGTGTTGAACAGGGGCCTGAGCCGCTCGTAGTCATAGAGGCGGTACACCAGGCCGATGATGGTGTTGAAGTACAGGTCCGCCTCGCCGTCCGGACGGTACATCTGAAAGTCGGACCGGAGCTGGTAGTTCTCCGCCCCGTTCCAGAACTGGTTTTCCGCCCGGCGGCTCTCAATGTCTTCCCGGTCCATATCAGCCCTCGAACAGCTTGGAGCGGTCCGCGTCCCGGGGGATGCGGGCCCACACCGCGTCGGCTACCAGCTGCCGCTCGAAGGGGTCGAAGGCCTTGTTGATGATGCCCAGCTCCAGGGCCTGGCCGGAGGGGATACCCTTTTCCATCAGGTGCAGGGCGGACAGCAGCCCCCGCAGGTCCAGGGCTTTGGTGGAGATCTCCGAGCTGTCGCACTTCTGCCTTAAATCCCCAAAGAGGGCAGAGAACTGCTCCACCCAGGTGTGCTTCATCTGGGGGAAGCCCCGCAGCAGCAGCTTTTCCAGGTTCTCCGGGGAGATCACCGGCATGTCCATGACCACGAACCGGGACACCAGGGCCTCGTTCAGCTCCCGGGTGCCGGCGTAGCCGTAGTTCATGGTGCCGATGAAGCGGGCGGCGTCGTCCAGCACAATCCGGTCATACCCGGGCACGTCGATGACTCGACGAAAGTCCAGGGTGGCGTGGAGGACGGCCAGGGCCTCGTTCTTGGCCATGTTCACCTCGTCCAGCACCCCGAAGCCCCCCAGCCGGGCGCACTTGGAGATGGGGCCCTCCCGGAACACCACCTCCCCGTCCTTCAGGGTGTCCGCCCCCACCAGGGAGGCGGCGTCCACATTCACGTACATAGACACGTCCCAGCTGGGCCGGCCAAAGGCGGCGGCCAGGTTCTCGGCCAGCACGTTCTTGCCCGTGGCCTTGGGGCCGGCCAGCAGCAGGTGCTGTCCGCACAGGAGGGCGGCGGCCGCCCCCTCCCAGATCTCTTTTCCGTAGTATAAAAAGCGGGGGGTGGGGACCCGCCCCTGGGCCTCCTCCGGCACCGGGTGGGAGGCCCGGAAGGCCTGCATCTCCTCCAGCAGGCCCTTGTCCACGCCCTCGTCCGCTAATTCCTTCCAAATATCCATGGTACAAACTCCTCATGTATGCCTCGGCCAGCGTCCGCCGCCTGGAGGCAGCCTCCAGGGCTCTGCGGGCCCGTTCCGTATTGTACGCCCCAGGCGGAAAATGCGCAAGGGGAATCGTCAGAATTTTCCACAATCCGGTAGGGCAAAAAAGCTCCGCCGTCCCAACGGGGACAGCGGAGCTCCTTTTCAAAACCGGCGGTCACTCCGCCTTCTGGCTCTCCAGATATTCGTCGTAGGTCATCATCCGGTCAATGAGCTTCCCGTCCGGGGTGAAGTCAAAGATCCGGTTGCACACGGTCTGGATCAGCTGGTGGTCGTGGGAGGCCACCAGCACGTTGCACTTCACCGCCTCCAGGCCCTTGTTCAGGGCGGCGATGGACTCCAGGTCCAGGTGGTTGGTGGGCTGGTCCAGCATGAGCACGTTGGCCCCGGAGAGCATCATCCGGGAGAGCATGCACCGGACCTTCTCGCCGCCGGAGAGGACTTTGACCGGCTTATACACCTCGTCCCCGGAGAAGAGCATCCGGCCCAGGAAACCCCGGAGATACTGCTCCTGGGGGTCGCTGGAGTACTGGCGCAGCCACTGCACCAGGTTGTCGTCGTTGTCCTGGAAGTAGGGGGTGTTGTCCTTGGGAAAGTAGGAGAAGGTGGCGGTCTGGCCCCACTTCACGGTGCCCTCGTCGGGCTCCATCCCCCCGGCCAGGATCTTGAACAGGGCGGTGTGGGCGTTCTCGTTGTCGCCCACAAAGGCGATCTTGTCCCCGTGGCCCACGATGAAGGACACCTTGTCCAGCACCTTCACCCCGTCGATGGTCTTGCTCACGTCGGTGACAAAGAGGATGTCCTTGCCCACCTCACGATCGGGGGAGAAGGCCACCCAGGGGTAGCGGCGGGAGGAGGCGGGCATCTCCTCCACGGTGAGCTTGTCCAGGAGCTTCCGGCGGGCGGTGGCCTGCTTGGACTTGGACTTGTTGGCGGAGAAGCGGGAGATGAAGTCCTGGAGCTCCTTGATCTTCTCCTCGTTGCGCTTGTTCTGGTTCTTGATAAGCTGCTGCACCAGTTGGGAGGACTCGTACCAGAAGTCGTAGTTGCCCACGTACATCTTGATCTTGTTGTAGTCGATGTCCACGATGTGGGTGCACACGGTGTTCAGGAAGTGCCGGTCATGGGACACCACGATGACAGTGCCCTCGAAGTCCAGCAAAAAGTCCTCCAGCCAGTTCACCGCGTCGATGTCCAGGTTGTTGGTGGGCTCGTCCATCATCAGCAGGTCAGGATTGCCGAACAGCGCCTGGGCCAGCAGGACCTTCACCTTCAGCCGGGCGTCCAGGGTGGCCATGTCGTTATAGTGGAGCTCGGTGCCGATGCCCAGGCCCTGGAGGATGCGGCTGGCGTCGCTCTCGGCCTCCCAGCCGCCCAGCTCGGCGTACTCCTCCTCCAGCTCGCAGGCCCGCATGCCGTCCTCGTCGGTCATCTCCTCCTTGGCGTAGATGGCCTCCTTCTCCTTGCCGATGTCATACAGGCGCTGGTTGCCCATGATGACCGTGTCCATGACGTTGTAGGCGTCGTAGGCGTTCTGGTCCTGCTTCAGAACCGACATGCGCACGTTGGGCAGGATGGACACCTCGCCGGTGCTGGGCTCCAGTTCCCCGGAGAGGATCTTCAGAAAGGTGGACTTGCCGGCGCCGTTGGCGCCGATGATGCCGTAGCAGTTGCCCCGCAAAAACTGCAGGTCCACGTGGGAGAAGAGCGGGGTGCCGCTGTAGTTCAAGCTCAGATCGGTGACCGTGATCATGGTAAACTCCTTTTTCAATTCAATCCAAAAACAGAGTAGTAAAGCGACGCGAATGCGTACAGCGTCCATCTTACCATATTCCATCCGGTTTGAACAGGGGAGAACGGAAAAAATCCGCCGCATTTTTCCATAAAAATTCCGCTTTTCTTGTGAGAAAAGCGGAATTATGGCCGATTCTATCTCAGTTCCGGGGCGCGGGCCGGGCGGCTCACCACGCCAAGAGCTTGTGGAGCATCACGGCCCCCTCCGCCCGGGTGGCGGTCCGGTCTCCCGCCCAGGTGCCCTGGACCATGCCGATGCCCTGGGCCAGGGCGGCGTAGCCCAGATCCTCCGAGGGGATGGCGGCCTTGTCCGTGTAGGAGCAGGTGTAGATGCCCGTCAGCTGGGCGGCGGCCTTGAGCCCCTCGGCGTTGAGGAGCAGCTTCACCGCCTGGCTCCGGGTGAGGGGGGCGTCGTCCTGGCGCTGGGCGCGGGTGAGGGCCCCCGTGCGGTAGGCGGCGGCGTAGGCCATGTCCCGCTCCTGCCGGGTGGCGGCGGCGGGGTCCAGGGGGTAGTTTTCCACGCTGAAGAGCAGGGCCACCATGTCCCACTGGGTCATGGCCTGCCCGGGGGCAAAGGTCCCGCCGTCGTAGCCCACGTTGTACCGGGCCAGGGCCTCAATGGCCCCCCGGGCCCAGTGGCCGGACAGGTCGGAGTAGGTCAGTCCGGATGCGGCGGCGGTCTCCCGCTGGACGGGCTGGCCGGTCTTGGCGTCCACCCCCAGGCAGGAGCCCTCCCGGTCCAGGCCGTAGCCCAGCTTCAGCCGGTAGAAGGCGGTCAGGCCCAGCTGGAGGTAGGGGGCGGCCTCGGGATCGCCGGCGGAGAGCTTCTCCGGCACCTGGAGATAGCTCAGGCTCACGGTGTAGGTGCCCATCCAGGCGTCCAGGGCGGTCTGGGCCGAGACGATGCCGTCCGGGCTGTCGAAAGTCACCCCGTCGTCATAGGAGTAGGAGAGCCCGCAGATAGAGCCGTCCTCCGCCGAGACCTCCACCCCGTAGAAGTGATCCGGGAAGAAGTACCCGTTCTCCTGCCGGGCGAAGGTGAAGGAGTAGGTGCTTTGGACCTCCCCCTGGGGTCCCTGATACAGGGCCAGCTTGGGGGAGCGGTCGGGGCAGAAGCTCTGGAGGAAAGCGGACGCCTTCTCCTGGGCCTCCGCCTGGGTCAGGCTGGGCTTCTGGTCCTCATCCCAGGGAAGATAGGACCACAGGTCCTCTACCTGACCGGTCTTGGCGTCCACCGTGAAGGTGCGGGAGGCGGTCCCATTTTCTCCGGGCAGCAGGTAGCGCAGGGTGCACAGCACCTGCTCCTCCCGGGTCTCGGTTGCCTCGATCAGCCGGTAGGAGGCGGAGGAGAGGGTGCAGTCCTCCAGGCCGTACTGGGACACCGCCCGGAGCTGTCCGTCCAGGGCCTCCTTGGACAGGACCCCCTCCAGCTTCTGGATGCCCTCCTGCTCGGCCTGGGACAGGCCGTTCTCAGGAGTTCCGGCGGCGCTGTCCCCGCTGGAGCCGCCGCCCATGCCCATGCCGCCCATGCTTGCTTCCAGCTCGGTCAGGTTCACCAGCGCGCCGGTCTGGGCGTCCACGTAGTACTCGTCCCGGCTGTCGGGCACATAGCGCAGCACCGCCTGGGTGCCCCCGTCCTCAGGCAGGACGTACTCCAGCTTCAGGGACAGGGAACTTTTCAGGCTCTGGGCGGCCGCCTGGGCGGTCACGGCGGGAGCTGGACTGGGCACGGTCCCCAGGTAGGTCCCGTTGGACACATCCCGGTGGAAATTGGTCACCTGGCCGCTCCCGCCGTCCACGGTGATGGAGCAGTTCAGGGGGGAGGGCAGGCCGTGAAAGAGAATATTGCCGGAGAAGCGGTACTGGTTCCGTCCCAGGCGGTCAGAGCCGGAGGACTCCTCCAGCTGGACGGACTCCAGGCCGGGGGAGAGCACTTTGGACAGAAAGGCCTGGGCGGTCTCCTTGGCCTGGGCGGGGTCGCCGCTGGGGTAGGAGGGCAGGCCGGCGGAGCCCGCCTCCTCCTGGGACAGGTAGTACCCGGTGATGGTCCCGTCCTCCAGGGCGTCGATGGACAGGGTGCCGGTACTCCCCTCCCAGTACAGGGACCACTGGCTCACCAGCGTCTGGTCGTAGCACTCCCCGTAGAAGGAGCTGTACTCCGAGGTGTCCAGGTCCAGGGTGTCCTTCACCGCCTGGGTGACCTGGGCCAGGCGGGCGTCCTGCGTGCTCTCATCCGCCGCCGCGGCGGGCAGGACCAGGGAGGCCGCCAGCGCGGCGGCCAGAACCAGGGCTGCGGTGCGTTTCATCATAATCCCTCCGTTTCATTGGTGTGTCCGGGCTGTCTTCTACTGGTATCCTATCATACTTTTAGACGAAACAAAACGGCCCAGGTTGCACAAATTTAATGAAAACTTAAAAATTTTCTCACCCCGTGCAACTTTTCCCAGGGAGCCACGTCTTTTATAATAGAGAAAAGAGCCGCCGGAGCGTCTCCGGCGGCCGGAGGGGGAGCGTACCATGGAGGATCAGCAGATCATTGAGCTGTACTGGGCCCGGTCCGAGCAGGCCATCCGGGAGAGCGAGACGAAGTACGGGGCCTTCTGCCTCTCCATCGCCCGGAACATTCTGGCCCAGGAGCAGGACGCGGAGGAGTGCGTCAACGACACCTGGCTGCGGGCCTGGAACGCCATGCCGCCCCAGCGGCCGGGCATTCTGTCCGCCTTTTTTGGAAAGCTCACCCGGAATCTGTCCCTGGACCGGTGGCGGTATAACCGGGCGGCCAAGCGGGGCGGCCCCCAGGTGGAGACGGCCCTGGAGGAACTGGGGGAGTGTCTCCCCGCCCCCGGCCGGCCGGAGGACCACCTGGAGGAGCGGGAGACCGCCGATCTCATCTCCCGGTTCCTCCGGGAGCAGCCCCAGCTGGACCGGGTGCTGTTTCTGCGGCGGTACTGGTATCTGGACTCCGTCGCGGCCCTGGCGGAGCGGTTTTCCATGAATGAGAACACGGTCAAATCCAGGCTTCACCGCACCCGCCTGCGTCTGAAGGAAGTCCTGCTGCGGGAGGGGGTGGCGGTATGACTCGGGAAGAACTGCTGGAGGCCATCGGCCGGGTGGACGACGACCTGATCCAGGAGGCGGAGGACTGCCGTCTCCCCGCCCGCAGGCCCGGCTTGCCCCACTGGAGGCCTCTGGCCGGCGGGCTGGCAGCCTGTCTGGTGCTGGCCGCAGTGCTCTATCTGCCCTTCGGCATGAGCGGCGGCGGAGACAACACCACCTCCGGCGCGGCGGGGAGCTCGTCCGCCGCTCAGGAAGTTGAGTCGGAGAGCTCCGCCGGAACCGCTCAGGACAGCGGCTCCGGCTCGGGGAACGGCGCGGCGCTGCCCGGGGAGCCCTCCGCTGGAGACGAGAGCTCCGGAGGCGCCTCCTCACAGGAGGGGGGCGCGGCCCAGGATGTGCTGCGCACCCCCGCGGGGGAGTATACCCTCACCGGCGAGATGGCCTCCGCCCTGCCGGAGGGCAGCCGCCAGCTGGGCGTGCTCTTCCTGGAGGGGGAGGACAGCCAGGACCAGCTGTACACCTCACGCCGGGAGTACGCCGGGTGCATGCTGTGGGAGGGGCCGGATGGAACCCTCTATGTAAAGCTCCCCGGAAACGGGTATGCCCTGGCCCGGCCGGCGGAATAGCTCCATCGCCCGGGTGGAGGCACAAAAGCTGTATCCCAAACCGTGGAGAAATCCGCTGGAATCAGACGATTCCAGCGGATTTTTTTCGCCAGGGGCGGAACAAGGCTGATCTTGCCGCTGAAAAATACCGGTCCCGCGGCGGAATCGTTCCGTGCTTTGTAAAATTTGCGCCTTCCAGAGAAATACTACGGAAGTATTTCATATCCGCCTCTGCCGTCTGGCGGGGCGGAGGCCTGCCGTGCCTGCGGCGGGCGGCTCAAAGGGAGGGAATGGGATGTCAGCCAACATCCGTGATTACGCCAAGCTCGCCGCCGAGATCCGGGATCAGGTGGGCGAACAGAATATTGTCAGCGCAGCCCACTGCGCCACCAGGCTCCGCCTGGTTCTAAAGGAGTCGCCATCCGCCGAGGTGTCCAAACGCATCTCCGAACTGCCCGCGGTGATTCAGGTGCTGGAGAGAGGGGGACAGTATCAAATCGTCATCGGCGTCCACGCCAAAGACGTGTATGAGGAGCTGGTGAAACTCCTGCGCCTGGACGAGTCGGCCCAGCCCGCGCAGAAGCAGGGAATCCTGGCCCGGGTGATCGCCACCATGTCCGCGGTCTTTGCCCCCTTTGTCTATATTCTGGCGGCCGCCGGACTGGTGCAGGGGGCGCTGATCCTCCTGGCGCAGTGGATTCCCGCCTTTCCGGACACTGGGACCTATGCCGTGCTGAGCTTTATCTCCTGGACCCCCTTCACCTTCCTGCCCGCAATGATCGCGGTGACGGCCTCCAAGCACTTCAAATGCAACACCTTCATTGCGATGTGGTGCTGTCTGGCCCTGGTCAACGCCGACTGGGGCGCGCTGGCGGCCCGGATCGCCGGCGGGGAGACCATCCGATTCCTGGTTTTTCCCATGGCGCAGACCACGTATACCTCCACGGTGCTGCCCCCGCTGTTCCTGGTGCTGGTGCTGTCCTATCTGGAGCGGTTTCTGGACCGGCGCCTGCCCGATGTGGTGAAGGCCATCGGAACCCCATTTCTCTGCGCCGTCATTATGGTCCCCCTCACCATTTTGGTGATCGGCCCCCTCTCCGACGCCGCGGCGAACGGCATCGCGGTGGCGTATAATCAGCTGGCCCGCACTGTTCCCATGGTGGCCGGGGCCCTTGTGGGAGGGATCTGGGAGATCTTCGTCATCTTCGGGGTCCACTGGGGCGTCACACCCATGAACATCGCCAATTTCAACGCCAACGGCCGCGATACCTTTCAGGCCTTTCAGACCTGCGCCGTGGTGGCCCAGGCGGCCGCCTGCTTCGGCGTGGTGCTGAAGACCAGACGGCGCGAGATGAGGCGGGTGGCCTTCTCCGCCGGCCTGACCGGCATATTCGGCATCACGGAGCCAGCCATATACGGCGTAACGCTGCCGCTGAAGAAGCCGTTTATCTGCGGCTGCGTCGGAGGGGCGGTGGGCGCGATCGTCCTGAGTCTGTTTGATACCATGTACTACGTCTACGCCGGTCTGCCCGGGCTCCTCACCACCGTCAACGCCATCAGCGCCCAGAACCCCATGTCCTTCCCCGGCATGCTGCTGGGGACCCTGGCCACCATCGTGGTCACCATCGCGCTGGTACAGGTCGTGGGCTGCGGGGAGAGCCCGGGCTCCGAGGATGCGGCGCACGCGGCGCCTTCCGGCCCGGCCCGCGCCCCTGCTTCCGGGGAGGCGGGGGAGGTCACGGTGTGCTCCCCCCTGAGCGGCACGGTGGTTCCCCTGTCCCAGGTGAAGGACCCCACCTTTGCCCAGGGAATCCTGGGGGAGGGGGCCGCGGTCCAGCCCAGAGAGGGGAAGCTGTACGCCCCCTTTGACGGTACGGTGCTCAGCATTGCGGACAGCAGGCACGCCATCCACCTGCTGGGCCCCAACCAGATGGAGCTGCTCCTCCACATCGGGCTGGATACGGTGGAGCTGGGCGGGGCGGGCTACACCGCCAGGGTCAAGGAGGGGGACCGGATTCGGACCGGCGACCTGCTCGTGGAGTTCGACCTGGAGGCGATCCGCCGGAAATACGATCCCATCACACCGGTTTTGGTGACCAACGCCGAGGAGTTTGCGGCTGTCGAGTTGTGGAGAAGCGGCGGCCCTGTGGAGGCGGGGGAGCCGCTTCTGCGGGTGAGAAATGAACAGGACGGAAATTTGGAGGAGACGACATGAGTTTTCCGGAACATTTTTTATGGGGCGGCGCGGTGAGCGCCGGACAGCTGGAGGGGGCCTGGGATGAGGACGGAAAGGGCGTCAGCGTGACCGACGTCCTCACCGGCGGCAGTTCCGGCGTGCTGCGCCGCATCACAGACGGCGTGCTGCCGGGAGAGCGGTACCCCAACCACGAGGGGATCGATTTCTACCACACCTTTCGGGAGGACATTGCCCTTCTGGCGGAGCTCGGCCTCAAGTGCTTCCGCACCTCCATCGCCTGGACCCGCATTTTTCCAAACGGCGACGACCCCCAGCCCAATGAGGCGGGCCTGCGGTTTTATGACGCGCTCTTTGACGAGCTGCTCAAATATCACATTGAGCCGGTGGTCACCCTCTCCCACTTTGAGATGCCCTATCACCTGGCCCGGAACCACGGCGGCTGGCTGAGCCGGTACACGCTGGAGTGCTTTGTCCGCTATGCTGCCACGGTGATGGAGCGGTACAAGCACAAGGTCCGGTACTGGATGACCTTCAATGAGATCAACAACCAGAGCAACACCGGCCTGGACCTGTTCGGTTGGACCTGTTCCGGAATCCGCTTTTCGCAGCAGGAGCGCCCCAGGGAGGCCATGTACCAGGCGGTCCACCACCAGTTTGTGGCCGGCGCCGCCGCGGTCAGGGCGGGCCATGAGATCAATCCGGAATTCCAAATCGGATGCATGTGCGCCTTTGTGCCCGTGTATCCCTACTCCTGTCATCCGGACGATGTGATGGCGGCCGTGGAGTGCATGCACGAGCGGTTTTATTTCTCGGACGTTCAAGTCCGGGGACACTATCCGGCCTTTGCCCGGCGGCAGTGGGAGCGGGAGGGCTGCCGGATCGCCATGGAACCGGGGGATGAAACAATCCTGGCGGAGGGGCGGGCCGACTACCTTGGCTTCAGCTACTATATGTCTAATACAGTCAGGGCCCAGGGGCGGGGGGGCTCCGCCGCCCGCTTGGACGGCGGCTTCCCCAATTCTGTGGACAACCCCTATGTGGACAAGAGCGACTGGGGCTGGCAGATCGATCCAACGGGCCTGCGGTACGCCCTGGTCACCCTGTATGAGCGGTACGAGGTCCCCCTGTTCATTGTGGAAAATGGGTTCGGGGCCATAGACAAGCTGTCGCCGGACGGGACATGCCATGACCCCTACCGGATCGACTATCTGAGATCGCACATCGCCCAGATGAAAAAGGCGGTGGAAGAGGACGGGGTGGACCTGATGGGGTATACGCCCTGGGGGTGCATCGACCTGGTCTCCTTCACCACAGGGGAGCTCAAAAAGCGGTATGGCTTTCTCTACGTGGATCGGAATGACGACGGCAGCGGGAGCGGGAAGCGGTACCGGAAAGACTCCTTTTTCTGGTTCCAGAATGTCATCCGGACCAATGGCGAGGCGCTCTAGCGCCGCAGAAAACAGAAGATCAAAAACAAAAACGCTGGAATCCGAGGATTCCAGCGTTTTTTGCCTGGGGAGGCGGCCCGGCGCCTGTCCGGCGGGCGGCGGTCATCCCAGCATATGGAGGAGATCCGGCAGCTGGGACAGGTTGTTCAGCACAAAGTGGGCGCCGGCAGCGCGGAAGGTCTCCTCCGCCCGGCGGCGGGCGGCCCGGCGCTCCTCCGGGGTGAGGGCCTCGTACTCCCCCTGGCTCAGGCCCAGGACGGAGCTGCCCTCGACCACCCCCACCGACCACACCCCGGCGCTGATCCCTTCCTGGATGTCGGAGACGGTGTCCCCCACCTTTACGGCGTTCTTCACGCCGGAGACCTCCAGCGCCTTCAGGTTTTCAAAGATCATGTAGGGATAGGGGCGGCCCTTGCCGCCCACCCCGTCGGGGCTGATCCAGAAGTCGGGGGCGTAGCCCAGCTGGGCAGCCTTGGGGACAACAATCTGCATCATGGAATCGGTATAGCCGGTGGTGGAGCCGATCTTCAGCCCCATCTCCCGCAGGGCGGCCGCCGTTTCCACCGCAAACGGCTTGGGTGTGGAAAACTGGTCCAGGATGGAGAAGAGCTTGGGCTCAAACTGGGCATACACCGCCTCCACGTCCTCCTCCCCGGCGGGGCGGCCGTGGGTCTCCTCCCAGGCTCGGGCGATGCGCTCCATCCGGAGCATGGTGCGGATGTGGTCCCGCTTCAGCATGCCCATGGGCTTGCGGGTCTCCTCCAGGGTGACCGGCACGCCGTGGTGGGCGAAGGCCTCCTGAAAGGCCTGGACAGGGGCGAAGCAGCCGTAGTCCACGGTGGTGCCCGCCCAGTCAAAGATGACGGCCTGGATCATGCGATCTCCTCCTTATGGGCGGCCAGGAAGCCGGCGATGATGGCGGTGAGCTTCTCCATGTCCTCCGGGTAGATCTCCCCGATGTTGCCCACCCGGAAGGTGTCCGCGTCGGTGAGCTTGCCCGGGTAGAGGACGTAGCCCCGCTCCTTGATGTAGGTGTAAAACTGGGAGAACTGGAAGGACACCCCGGCGGGGTAGAAGAAGGTGGTGATGATGGGCCCCTGGTGGCTCCCGTCGGTGTAGGGGGTGAAGCCCATGGCGCGCATCTTCTCAATGAGCAGGCGGTTGTTCTCCGCGTAGCGGCGGTGCCGGGCGGGGATGCCCCCCTCCGCCTCCAGCTCGTCCAGGGCCTTGGAGAAGGCCAGCACCACGTGGGTGGGGGAGGTGAAGCGCCACTTGCCGTCCTTCTCCATCCCCTTCCACTGGTCCAGCAGGTCCAGGGACAGGGAGCGGGCCTTGCCCTCGCTCTCCAGCAGCTTGTCCCGGCGGCACAGGATGAAGGAGAAGCCGGGCACCCCCTGGATGCACTTGTTGGCGCTGGACACCAGGAAGTCGATGCCCCAGTCGGAGACGGGGATATCCACCCCGCCGAAGGAGGACATGGCGTCCACGATAAAGGTCCGTCCGGCATCCCGGACCACCTTGCCCACGGACTGGATGTCGTTGAGGATGCCGCTGGTGGTCTCGCTGTGGACCATGGCCACGTGGGTGATGGCCGGGTCCTGGGCGAGCAGCTGGGCGACGCGGGCGGGGTCGGGGATGCGGTCATAGTGCTCCGCGTAGTGGACATAGGGGATGCGGTTGCGGTCGCAGATCTGGGTCATGCGCACCCCGTAGGCCCCGTTGGAGCAGATGAGGACCTTGTCCTCGTCCCCCACTACGCTGGAGAGGACGCTCTCCACCCCGAAGGTGCCGCTGCCCTGCATCAGGACAACGGTGTAGTCGTCCTCGGACACGTGTCCCAGCTGGAGCAGCTGGCGGCGGATCTTCTGGGTGACGGCCTTGTAGTCGTCATCCCAGGTGCACCGGTCCACCAGCATCTCCTCCTTCACTGTGTCGGTGGTGGTCAGGGGACCGGGGGTCAGCAGTTTATAGGTATTCATGGTCGGTTCCTCCTTTTCTCACAGACAGCCGGTTCAGCCCTTGGCCCGCTCGGACAGCTCCTGGTGGGCGGTGAACAGCTCGAAGGTCAGAGGCTCGTCAAAGACGCTGGGGTAGGCGGACTGATTGGCGGGGTCGGCGGTCTCGCCCTCATAGAGGGGGTTGGGGTAGGTCTGGATCAGCTCGGCGCGGCCGTTTTCAATGATGCACTGGGCCATCTCCATGGCCAGGGGGTTGGTGTCCTCCCCCTTGTCCAGGACGGCCACCGACTCGGTGAGGGAGAAGTTGCCCTCAGTGGGGTCCACGTAGTCGATGGGCAGGCCGTCGGCCTTGTCGGCCACCGCCTGGTGTCGCAGGCCGAAGCCGATGGCCACCTCGCCGGCCCGGCACAGCTTCAGGGGACCGGAACCGGAGGTCTCGATGTGGGCGCCGCAGTTGTCATAGATGGCGGCCAGAGTCTCCTCGGCCCCGTCCTCGCCGTAGGCGTCCACCAGAGCCTGGATCAGAAGCCACGCGGTGGAGGAGGACTGGATGTCGGTGACGGCCACCTGTCCGGCGTACACCGGATCGGCCAGGTCCTTCAGGCAGGTGGGGGTGGGCAGGTTCTCCGAGGCCATCAGCTCGGTATTCAGGATGATGGCTCCCTCCTGGGAGGTGATGGGGGCGGTGTAGTCGGGCACCTCCTCCAGGGTGTTCACCTCAAAGTCCAGGGGCAGGAACATATTGTTCTGCTCCTGGGCGCTCTGGAGGTAGAAGGTGCTCATGGTCACCAGGTTGGCCTCCAGGTTGGTGCCCTCGGCCAGCAGCTTGCCCCCCAGCTCGGAGGTGCCGTAGGTCTGCACGATATACTTGCCCTCATAGCCGCCCGCGTTCAGGGCGTTCTCCATGGCGGTGATGGCCTCCTCGTCGGCGTTGGAGTAGATGACGATCTGGTCATCTCCGGAGCCGGAGCCGCCGCCGCAGCCGGCCAGGAGGGACAGGGACAGGGTCAGGGCGGTGCCCAGGGCGAGATACTTACGGATGTTCATTGGACAGCTTCCTTTCTTTTGGCAAATAGTTGGATGGGACGGCGCTCTTTCACCGGGTGGGCCGCCTTATAGCTGGCCAGGCAGGAGAAGAGCCCTTTGGCGATCAGGTTGGTGGCCAGGATCAGCAGGGAGAGGACGAACACCTCGTTGAAGCGGTTCACGTACTGCAGCTGCTTGATCATGGTGGTGAGGACCATGGTCCGGGCCCCGGCGATGAAGATAAGGGCGCTGATGGTGACCATGGAGTTGATGAAGTAGTAGCTGAACACCTCGATGAGGCTGGACAGGGCGTTGGGGGTGACCACCCGGAGGATGGTCTGGAGCCAGCTGTCCCCCATGAGCATGGCGGTGGTCTCCCAGCCGGCGTTCATCTTGGACAGGGAGTTCTTCATCATCAGATAGGGGGTGGAGAAGTAGTGGACGATGTTGCACAGGATCATCAGCAGCAGGGTGTTCTGCAGACCTGTGCCGGAGAAGAGGAACATGTAGGCCACGCCCAGCACCATGCCGGGGATGGCGTTGGTCACCAGGGCGATGCTCTCGATGACCCGCTTGTACCGCTGGGACAGAGTGCTCCGGGCGGTGATGAGGGCGGCGCCGTAGGCCGCCAGAGTGCCCAGAAAGGCGGTGAGCAGGGCCATCACCAGGGAGTGCCAGTAGACGGTGATCAGCTCGCTGTCGGTAAAGACGGCGGCAAAGTGCTCCAGGGAGAAGCCGGTCTGATAGGGCCACTCCTCCACCAGGGGGACCACAAAGATCACCGCGAAGATGGACAGGATGGCCACCGAGATCACTGTGCTGGAGATGCCCCAGCCCGTGTCCCGCAGGGGGTTCTTCCGCAAGTCCGCCTGGGAGATGCGGGTGTAGCGGATGTTGAACCGCTCCAGCAGCTGGAGGATGCAGATGCTGCCGATGGAGGGGATGAGCATGATCATGGCGATGACCGCCCCCCGGTTGAAGTCGGGGATGCCCCCCAGCATCTGGTTGTAGAGGAGGGTGGCGATGACCTCATACCCCCCGCCCACCGAGGCGGGGATGCCGAAGTCGGTGAAGCACAGGAAGAAGGCCTGGATGAAGGCGCCCGCCAGGGTGCCCAGCAGGGGGCGGAGAATGGCGATCCAGAAGGTGGCCAGGTCCCGGTCCCCCATGACCTTGGAGACGATGATGGTCTTTTTGTCCACAAAGCCCATGGTGTTGTGGATCAGCAGGAAGGCCACCGGGATGGTGTAGATCACATAGCCCACCAGCAGCCCGCCGAAGCCGTAGATGTCAAAGAACTGCCGCCCCAGCAGGCGGGTGAGCAGCCCCTGGCGGCCGAAGGAGTAGATGATGGCGAAGCCGTAGGTGATGGTGGGCAGGAACATGGGCAGGGTGGCGATGGCGGTGATGAGCCGCTTGGCCCACTTGGGCAGCTCGGTGTAGTGGACCGCGTAGGCCATCAGGAAGGCGATGACTGTGGCCGCCACGGCCGACGCGGCCGCCACCGCGAAGCTGTTCCCCAGGGCTGTGAGAAACCCGTCCCGGGTCACCACCGAGACATAGAACTCCCCGGTGAGCCCCCCGTCCCCCAGCAGGGACTTGCCCAGCAGCAGGAGAATGGGGGCGGCCAGAAAGCCCACGAACAGAAGGGTGATGATCCAGAAGATCCCCTTCAGCTCCCAATTTTTCCGTCTCATGGCGCCTCTCCTCACACGGCCTCACCGGCCAGCTGAGGGCGGTCGCCGAACAGGGCGTAGATGTTGCCCCGCTTGATCTCCAGCTGGCGGAGGATGAACTTGCGCACAAAGTCGTTCTTGGGCTGGTGGATGATCTCGTCCGGCTTGGCGTACTGGGAGATGGTCCCCTGGTCGATGATGAGCACCCGGTCGGACAGGGTGAGGGCCTCCTCCGGGTCGTGGGTGACGATGATGGTGGTCAGGTGGTACTCCCGGGCGATGGTCTTGA
>NBJMR02800__coassemble_1837_pt1 | contig 21524 bp, 17 predicted proteins | sample NBJMR02800__metabat2_low_PE_003 | metagenome-assembled genome bin NBJMR02800
AGTCTGGAGAGGAGGCGCGTACAGTGAGCATGACAGTCATTCGGTCGGTGGACCCCAGAAGCCCGGCCCATCGTGCGGGCCTGCGCCCCGGTGAGACCCTGCTGGAGGTCAACGGCCACCCGGTGGCGGACGTGCTGGACTACAAGTTCTACACTTACGACCCCAAGCTCGCTCTGGTCCTCCAGGAGCCCAATGGGAACCGCCGCACGGTGCGGGTCCGCAAGGAGGAGGGGGAGGACCTGGGCCTGGAGTTTGAGACCTACCTCATGGACCGGGCCCGCTCCTGCGCCAACAACTGCATCTTCTGCTTTGTGGACCAGATGCCCCCCGGGATGCGGAAGAGCCTGTACTTCAAGGACGACGACGCCCGGCTCTCCTTCCTCATGGGCAACTACCTGACCTTAACAAATCTGTCCCAGCGGGAGGTGGAGCGGATCATCGCCCTGCGCATCTCCCCCATCAACGTATCCGTCCACACCACCGATCCGGAGCTGCGCTTTGAGATGCTGAAAAACAAGCGCGCCGGGGAGGGCATCGCCATCATGCGCCGCTTCGCCCAGGCCAGCATCACCATGAACTGCCAGATCGTCTCCTGTCCCGGGATCAACGACGGCCCCGCCCTGGACCGCACCCTGCTGGATCTGGCGGGCATGGCCCCTGCTGTCAACAGCATCTCCGTGGTGCCGGTGGGGGTGACGAAATACCGGGAGGGCCTCTACCCCCTGCGCCCCTATACCCAGGAGGAGGCCGCCGCCCTCATTGATCAGGTGGAGGCCTTTGCCGCCGCCCATAAGGCGCAGCACGGCACCTCCCTGGTGTGGTGCTCCGATGAGTTCTACCTGCTGGCCGGGCGCCCCCTGCCCCAGGAGGACTACTACGAGGAGTTCACCCAGCTGGATAACGGGGTGGGCATGCTCCGGCTGCTGCGGCAGGAGTTCTGCCGGGGCCTCAATCTGATGGAGCCCGAGGAGATGGAGGGGACCACCCCCTTCTCCATCGCCACCGGCGTGTCCGCCGCTCCATTCTTAACGGAATTGATAGGCCTGGCCCGGGAAAAATGTGGTAAAATAGAGGGAGCGGTGTACCCCATCCGCAACGAGTTCTTCGGGGAGACCATCACGGTGGCCGGCCTGGTCACCGGCGGCGACCTGATCGCCCAGCTGCGGGGAAAGCCCCTGGGGAAGCGGCTGCTCATCCCCCAGAACATGCTCCGCCACGGGGAGCGGGTCTTTTTGGACGACGTGTCCCTGGACGACGTGGAGCGGGAACTGGGGGTGCCGGTCACGCCCGTGGCCCAGGACGGGTACGAGCTGCTGGACGCCATGTGCGGCCTGGAGGTCCCTCCCATGGAGCAGGTACAGCTGCGGGAGGAGACGGAATACTTTCAATATAATCCAGGAGCGAGATAATGCAGAAGGCAGAATAGGGCGGAAAAACAAACCGTTATCTTCGGATTGAAGACCTCCTGGGAAAGAAGTCATAAAAAATAAATATGAATTCCGCCAAAGGCGGACACCATCATTCTGCATTCCTGCATTCTGCATTCTGCATTGTGTTCGGACTGCTGTGGAGTTTGGAGTGAGAAAATTATGAAGCCATTAGTAGCCATCGTGGGCCGCCCCAACGTGGGCAAGTCCATGCTGTTCAATAAATTGTGCGGCCAGCGGCTGTCCATCGTGGAGGACACCCCCGGCGTCACCCGGGACCGGATCTACGCCCCCTGCGAGTGGCGCAACCGGGTCTTCGACCTGGTGGACACCGGCGGTATTGAGCCGGGCACCGACGACCAGATTCTGTCCTTCATGCGGGAGCAGGCGGAGATCGCCATTGCCAACGCCACCGTCATCGTCTTTGTGTGCGACGTAAAGACGGGCATGACCGCCTCCGACCAGGAGGTGGCCAACATGCTCCTGCGCTCGGGCAAGCCGGTGGTGCTGGCGGTAAACAAGGCCGACCAGGTGGGCCGGGAGAACCCGGACATCTATGAGTTTTATAACCTGGGGCTGGGAGACCCCATCCCCGTCTCTGCCGTCCACGGCCACGGCACCGGCGACCTGCTGGACGCCTGTTTTGAATATTTTCCGCCGGAGGACGAGGAGGAGACCGAGGACGACGTCATCAAGGTGGCCATCATCGGCAAACCCAACGTGGGCAAGTCCTCCCTGGTCAACCGCATTCTGGGCGAGGAGCGGGTCATCGTCTCCGACATGGCGGGCACCACCCGGGACGCCATCGACAGCTACTTTGAAAATGAGAAGGGCAAGTTCTGCTTTATCGACACCGCCGGCATGCGGAAAAAATCCAAGGTGGACGACCGGATCGAGAAGTTCTCCGTCCTGCGCTCCACCATGGCCATTGAGCGCAGCGACGTGTGCCTCATCCTCATCGACGCCCAGGAGGGGGTCACCGAGCAGGACACCAAGGTGGCCGGCCTGGCCCACGAGGCGGGCAAGGCCTGCATCATCGTGGTGAACAAGTGGGACGCCATCGAGAAGGACGGCAAGACCATGGACAAGATGCGCCAGGAGGTCATGCGGGATTTAAGCTACATGACCTACGCCCCCATCGTGTTCATCTCCGCCCTGACCGGCCAGCGGGTGGACCGGCTCTTTGAGCTGATCACCTATGTAAACAACCAGGCGGCCATGCGCATCACCACCGGCATGCTCAACTCGGTGCTGGCCGACGCCACCGCCCGGGTGCAGCCCCCCACGGACAAGGGCCGCCGCCTGAAGATCTACTATATGACCCAGGTGGGCATCAAGCCCCCCCACTTCGTCTGCTTCTGCAACGACGCAAGGCTGTTCCACTTCTCCTACCAGCGGTATCTGGAGAACCAGATCCGTGCCACCTTCGGCCTGGAGGGCACCCCCGTGCGCCTTACCATCCGGCAGAAGGGCGAAAAGGAGGGGTGAGAGGATGGAGAGTACGCTTACCTTTTTGGCCGACTATGGGACGGACCTGTGGTTCCCGGCCCTGGTGACAGCGGCGATCGCCTACTTCTGCGGCTGCTTCAACGGGGCGGTGATCGTCTCCAAGTATATTCTCCGGGACGATGTGCGCAATCACGGCAGCGGGAACGCGGGCCTCACCAACTTCTACCGCACCTTCGGCGGCCCTCTCACCTTTGTGGTCATCCTGTGCGATGTGCTCAAGGCGGTGGTGGCCATTAAAATGGCCGTGTGGCTCACCGGGCAGCTCCTCCCCCTGGGGAGCATGGAGGTGCACAGCGCTGCAAATGCCCTGGCGGAGTACTGGGGCGGCCTGTGGTGCCTGCTGGGACACATGTTCCCCTGCATGTTCCACTTCAAGGGGGGCAAGGGCATCCTCTCCGGCGGCGCCATCGCCATTATGATCGACTGGCGCATCGCCCTGGTGGTGTGGGGCGGCTTCCTCCTTCTGGCGGTTCTGACCCGGTATGTGTCCTTGGGCTCCTGCTGGGCCGGGGCCAGCTTCCCCTTCGCCACCTGGTTTGTGTATCACGACGTGTTTTTGACCGTGTTCGGCGCCTGTTTGGGCTGTCTGATCCTGTACATGCACCGGGGCAACATCCAGCGGCTGCTCTCGGGAACAGAAAACAAGTTTTCGCTGCACCACAAGAAGGAATAGGGGCGGCCGCTGGCCGCCCGCAAGGGTATGGATTTTCAGGCGGCCAGAAGCCGCCTTTACAGAGAGGAAGGAAACGACGTGAAAATCACAGTAGTGGGCAGCGGCGGCTGGGGGACGGCCCTGGCCCTGGTGCTGGAGGAAAACGGGCACGATGTGACTCTGTGGTCCCACCGGCCCGAGAAGGCGGAGGAGTTGAAGCGGACCCGGGAGAACCCCATGCTCAAGGGGGTGCGGCTTCCAGAGTCCCTGCATCTCACCGCCGATCTGAATGCCGCCGGGGAGAGCGAAGTGGTGGTGATGGTCACCCCCTCCTACGCGGTGCGGGAGACTGCCGCCAAGCTGCGGGGGATCGTGAAGCCGGGGACGGTCATCGTCTCCGCCTCCAAGGGCATTGAGCGGGGAAGCTCCCTGCGCCTGTCCCAGGTCATTGACCAGGAGCTGGGCGGAAGCTGCCCGGTGGTGGTGCTGTCCGGCCCCTCCCACGCGGAGGAGGTGGGCCGCCATATTCCCACCGGTGTGGTGGCGGCGGCGGAGCGGCTGGAGCACGCGGAGCTGGTCCAGGATCTGTTTATGAACCCCCGCTTTCGGGTGTATACCAGCAATGATCCCATTGGGACGGAGATCTGCGCCGCCCTGAAAAATGTCATCGCTCTGTGCGCCGGGTGCAGCGACGGCATGGGCTGCGGGGACAACACCAAGGCCCTGCTCATGACCCGGGGGCTGGCGGAGATGGCCCGGCTGGGGGTGGCCCTGGGCGGGAAGAAGGAGACCTTTACCGGCCTGGCCGGAGTGGGCGACCTGATCGTCACCTGCTGCTCCATGCACTCCCGGAACCGCCGGTGCGGCATTCTCATCGGCCAGGGCAAGCCGGTCCAGCAGGCGCTGGATGAGATCGGCGCGGTGGTGGAGGGCTACTACGCCGCCGCCAACGCCCGGACCCTGGCCCAGAAGGCCGGTGTGGAGATGCCCATTGCCCAGGCCGCCTACGAGGTGCTCTATGAGGGCCGGGACCCCAAGCTGGTGGTCATCGACCTGATGGGCCGGGCCAAGCGCTCGGAGCTGGAGGAGTCCTGGTCCTGAGGACTTGGCGTCCCATCCCCACCGCCTCTGAGAAAGCAAAAAAACTGGACCCGAAATCGGGTCCAGTTTTTTGCTTTGATTTCATGGGAGAAGCCGCAGCTCAGCACAGCTTCATGATCCAGCCGTGGGGATCGGGCAGGCGGCCCCACTGGATGCCGGTGAGCTCGTCGTAGAGGCGCTGGGTGACAGGGCCGATCTGGTTGTTGCTGACGGTGACCTTCTTGTCGCCCTCGGCCAGCTCGCCGATGGGGGACACCACGGCGGCGGTGCCGGTGCCCCAGGCCTCCTCCAGCTCGCCCTTCTCGGCGGCCTCGAAGAGCTCCTCGGCGGAGATGCGGCGCTCCTCCACCTCATAGCCCCAGTCCTTCAGCAGCTGGATGCAGGAGCGGCGGGTGATGCCGTCCAGCACGGAGCCGTTCAGGTCGGGGGTGAGGATCTTGCCGGCCACCTTGAACATCACGTTCATGGAGCCGACCTCCTCGATATACTTGCGGTGGACGCCGTCCAGCCACAGCACCTGGCTGTAGCCCTGGGCCTCAGCCCGGTCGCCGGCCCGCAGGGAGGCGGCGTAGTTGCCGCCGGTCTTGGCGGTGCCGGTGCCGCCCTTGACGGCGCGGACGTCCTGGTCCTCCACATAGATCTTCACCGGGTCCAGCCCCTCGGGGTAGTAGGCGCCCACGGGGCAGACGATGACGATGTACTGGCAGTGGTGGGAGCTGTGCACGCCCAGAGCGGCGTCCAGGCCCACCATAAAGGGACGGATGTACAGGGAGGTGTCCTTCTCATGGGGCACCCAGTCCTGCTCCACCTTGACCAGCTCGGTGATGCCGGCCAGGGCCAGGTCCTCGGGGATCTGGGGCAGAGCCATACGCTCGGCGGATGCGTTCATCCGGCGCACGTTGTCCAGGGGGCGGAACAGCTGGATGGAGCCGTCCTCGGTGCGGTAGGCCTTCAGACCCTCGAAGATCTCCTGGGCATAGTGGAGCACCTTGGCCGCCGGGTCGATCTGCAGGGGGGCGTAGGGGACGATCCGGGGATCGTGCCAGCCCTGACCGGCGTCATAGTCCACGATGAACATGTGGTCGGTCATGCTCTTGCCGAACACCAGGGTGGAGGAGTCAGGCTTCTCTTTCAACGTCTGCGCGCGGGTAATTTTGATCTCTTGCATGTTGGAACAGCCTCCTAAGGTAATAAAATGTAACAGGCTTAGGGTCGTCCCCCCATCATGTCCCCGTCCCTTTTACAGGTGGGGCCTCTCCCGGGGGCCGGCTCTGCTCTGCAGCAGCGCTGCAAAAAACACGCTTGTGGCCTTTATTATATCAGTCTTTTTCTTTGGTTGCAACGGCTGGACCGGGACTGTGAGCACTTTTTTCTGTATTTTTTTGGTGCCTGATTTTCCTTTCTGATCCAACCGCCTCCATGGAATCGAAGTTTTCATTTCCACCCCTCCACTTCTCTTGTGGTTTTGGTTGTATTTCCTCCCGCAATCTGCTATAATAAAGTGCTGATTTTATCCCCATGGCTTTGGAAGGAGGGTCCCTTCTTGAATCGAAAGTTGCCCCAGCTGCTTCAGCCCAGCCTGCAGCTCTATTTTATCTGTCTGATTCTGTTCGCCCTGGCCTCCGCTATGTTCAGCCTTCCCCTGGCAATTCTGGAACTGGCGGTGGTGGTGCTTCTGGCCCTCTACCACCGCAGCAGCCTGAGCAAGCGCCGCCGGGAGATCACCAAGTATATCGAAAATATCACCGGCAATGTGGACATCGCCACCAAGGACACCATGGTGAACTCCCCCCTGCCCATGATCATCTTCCGGCCGGAGAGCGGGGACATCATCTGGACCAACGACCGCTTTCTCCAGCTCACCGGCGATAAGGAGCACCTGTTTGACGCCAAGCTGGAGACGGTCCTCCCCGATTTCGACACCCGCTGGCTGCTTGAGGGCAAGAGCGAGTGCCCCGACGAGGTGAAGCTGGGGGAGCGCCGCTTTCTGGTATACGGCCATCTGGTGCGGGCCAGCGAGCGGGGCGGCGGCTTTCTGGCCACCACCTACTGGGTGGACGTGACCGAGCTGGCCAACACCCGGGACCGGTACCAGGCCAGCCGGCCCGCGGCTGCGGTTTTGCTGCTGGACAACTATGAGGACCTGATGAAAAACCTCACGGAGAACCAGCGCTCCACCATTTACTCCGAGATCAACGCCCGGCTGGACGCCTGGGCGGCGGGCACCGGCGGCATGCTCCGGCGCATGGAGCGGGACCGGTACCTGTTCCTGTTCGAGCAGCAGTACCTGTCCCGGTTCGTGGACCAGAAATTTGACATTTTGGACACCATCCACCAGGTGGTCAGCCCCAGCGGCCTGTCCGCCACCTTCTCCATCGGCATCGGCGTGGACGGCGACTCCTTCCAGGAGCTGCTCCAGTACGCCAACCTGTCCATTGAGATGGCCCTGTCCCGGGGCGGCGACCAGGCGGTCATCCGCAACAAGTTCACCTTTGAGTTCTTCGGCGGCCGTTCCAAGGAGACGGAGAAGCGCACCAAGGTCAAGAGCCGGGTCATGGCCAACGCCCTGTCCGCCCTGGTGTCCGACTCCTCCTGCCTGTTCATCATGGGCCACCGCTCCCCGGACAACGACTGCATCGGCGCCGCCGCCGGTGTGTTCGCCATCGCCCGGAAGAGAGGGGTCCCCGCCCACATCATTCAGGAGCCGGGCTCTCCCCCCTCCAAGGTGCTCACCGACCGCCTGATGCAGCTGCCGGAGTATAAGGACTGTTTCCTCTCCTCCCAGGAGGCGCTGCTCCTCATGGACAACCGCTCTCTGGTGGTGGTGGTGGACACCAACCGCCCCGAGCAGGTCCAGTCCCAGGAGGTGCTGGAGTCCTGCAACCGCATCGCGGTCATCGACCACCACCGCCGGGCTGCCACCTATATCGAAGGGGCCGCCCTCAACTATCACGAGCCCTACGCCTCCTCCGCCTCGGAGCTGGTCACCGAGCTGCTCCAGTATATCGCCGACCCCACCGACCTGACGCGGGCGGAGGCGGAGGCCCTGCTGGCGGGCATTGTCCTGGACACCAAGAACTTCTCCATGCGCACCGGCGGCCGCACCTTTGAGGCAGCGGCCTTCCTGCGCCGGGCCGGGGCGGACACCGCCGAGGTCAAGAAACTCTTCCAGAACGACCTGGCGGGCACCATCGCCAAGTACTCCATCATCCAGAACGCCAAGCTCTACCGGGACCAGATCGCCATCGCGGTGGTGGACCACACGGTGGGCCGGGTGACCGCCGCCCAGGCGGCGGACGAGCTGCTGAACATCATCGGCATCGACACCTCCTTCGTCCTCTACCCGGACGGGGACCGGATCATCGTCTCGGCCCGTTCTATCGGGGACACCAACGTGCAGGTCATCCTGGAGAAGCTGGGAGGCGGAGGCAACGCCGCCGCCGCCGGAGGCCAGATCCAGGGCAAGACGCTGGACCAGGTGGCCCAGGAGCTGGCCCAGGCCATCGACCAGTACCTGGAGGAGTAATTACAATGCAGAAGGCAGAATGCAGGAATGCAGAATGATTTCTGTCCTCTGGAATGCAGAACCCCACATTTTATTTCTGTGCGGAGGGGCGGCCCCTGGCCGCCCGCCGGTCGCGGAACCGGGCGACCCCCAAGGGTCGCCCCTATGAATTGTATTTTCTCATCTTATTATTTTGAATCGTTATATAGGAGGAACTGAACATGAAAGTGATTTTGCAGCAGGACGTGCGCGGCCAGGGCAAGAAGGGCCAGATGGTGGAGGTCTCCGACGGGTACGCCCGAAACTTCCTGCTCCCCCGGAAGCTGGCCGTTCTGGCCACTGCCGAGAACGTAAATACCATGAAGCAGCAGGAGAAGGCCCGCAAGGCCCAGGAGGCCGCCGAGAAGGCGGAGGCCGAGGCCCTGTCCAAGAAGCTGGAGGGGCTCACCGTGAAGGTGGCCGCCAAGGCCGGCGAGGGCGGCCGCCTGTTCGGCGCCGTCACCGCCAAGGAGATCTCCGAGTGCCTCTCCCAGCAGCACGGCATCAACATCGCCAAGGCCAAGCTGGTGCTGGACGAGCCCATCAAGTCCTGCGGCGGCTATCAGGTGAAGGCCAAGCTGGGCTATGAGGTCACCGGCACGGTCAACGTGGTCGTAACCGAGGAAAAATAAGCCTTTTGGCTTATTTTTCCTCTTAATGCAGAAGGCAGAATGCAGGAATGCAGAATGTGAGGGCATCCATGCGAGAAAATGTCATCTTGGAAAAAAGCTTTGCCTTTTCTGTCCGCGCAGTTCGAGCATATCAGCATCTGGCAAGCGAAAAAAAGGAGTACGTACTCTCGAAACAATTCCTGCGCTCTGCCACCAGCATCGGCGCAAATGTACATGAGGCAAATAATGCCCAGAGTAAAAAGGACTTTATTTCCAAAATGTACATTTCCTATAAAGAGGCCACAGAAACGGAATATTGGATCAAGTTGTTGACTGAAACAGAGTATTTTACAGACGCAGAGGGCAGCAGCCTGCTGACAGACTGTGTGGAATTGAAGCAGATTTTAACCGCCATTTTAAAAAGTGCAAAGCGGTCGGTATAATTCATTCTGCATTCTGCATTCTGCATTCTGCATTATCTGGGGGTGGTTGAATATGCCAATGGAAGACGAGGAGCTGCTGCTCAAGCAGCTGCCCCACTCGGTGGAGGCGGAGCAGGCGGTGCTGGGCTCCATGCTCATCGACGCCCGGTGCGTGCCCGAGGTCATCGACCAGCTCCGTCCCGACGACTTCTATGTGAAGCAGAACCGGGAGATCTATGAGACCATCTACTCCATGTTCAACTACTCCCTCACCATTGACCCGGTGACGGTGCTGGAGAACATGAAGCAGAACGGGGTGTACGACGAAAACACCTCCCGGGGCTATCTGCTCCAGCTCATGGACACCACTCCCACCGCCGCCAACGTCAAGGAGTACATCGGGATCTTAAAGGACAAGACCCTGCTGCGCCGGGTGGCGGAGACGGCTGGAGAGCTCACCGTTCTCATCCAGCAGGGCACTGAGACCGGCCAGGACGTGCTGGAGGCGGCGGAGCAGCGGATCTACGCCATCCGCCAGGGCCGGGCCGCCCAGGGGCTCACCCCCATCTCCCAGGTGCTGCTGGACGTGTACGCCCGGCTGGAGGAGCTGGCCGCCAGCGATTCGGCCATTCCCGGCCTCTCCACCGGCCTGACCGATCTGGACCGGGCCATCTCCGGCCTTAACAAGTCCGACCTGATTCTGCTGGCCGCCCGCCCTGGTATGGGCAAGACCTCCATGGCCCTGAACATTCTGCTGGAGGCGGGCAAGAAATCCGGAAAAAATGTCGTCTTCTTCTCGTTGGAAATGAGCCGGGAGCAGCTGGCCCTCCGTCTCATCTCCAGCGAGTGCTTTGTGGACAACAAGAAGCTGGTCACCGGCAACCTGGCCCCGGAGGACTGGGAGAAGATCATGGTGGCCACCGAGTCCCTGAACCGCTCCCACATCCTCATCGACGACGACTCCACCGTGTCGGTGGCCGACATCCTGGCCAAGTGCCGCCGGGTGGACAACCTGGGGCTGGTCATCATCGACTACCTCCAGCTGATGCAGTCCGCCGGCGGGCGGCAGTACTCCGGCGAAAACCGCCAGCAGGTGGTGTCCGACATCTCCCGGGCCCTGAAGATCATGGCCAAGGAGCTGGACGTGCCGGTGCTGTGCCTCAGCCAGCTCTCCCGCGCCAACGAGAGCCGCAGCGACAAGCGGCCCATGCTCTCCGACCTGCGTGAATCGGGCGCCATCGAGCAGGACGCGGACATCGTCATGTTCCTGTACCGGGAGGGCTACTACGACAAGGAGACCCCCAACCCTAATCTGGCCGAGTGCATCATCGCCAAAAACCGCCACGGAGAGACCCGGACGGTGGAGCTCCAGTGGCTGCCCGAGTTTACCACCTTCGGCAACATGGAGTGGCAGCACGAGGAGTACTGACCGTATTTTCAGGAGGAATTATGACCGATCCCATGGTCCAGCTGATTCGGGAATACCGTCTGATCCCTCCGGGAAGCGCCGTGCTGTGCGCCGTCTCCGGCGGCGCGGATTCCATCTACCTGCTCCACCGGCTCTGGCGGCTGCGCCGGGAGCTGAATTTCACCCTGGCCGCCGCCCACTTCGACCACCGGCTCCGGGGGGCGGAGTCCGCCCAGGACATGGAGTTTGTCCGGGAGTTTGTCTCCCTGTGCTGCGGCCGGGAGCGGACGCTCCGCCCGGACGGAACCGTGGAGACGCTGCCTCCGGTGGAGCTGTTCACCGGCTCCGGCGATGTGGCGGCCCGGGCCAAGGAGACCGGCCGCGGCCTGGAGGAGACCGCCCGGGAACTGCGCTACGCCTTTCTCCGGAAAACCGCCCAGGACACCGGTGCCCAGTACATCGCCGTGGCCCACACCGCCGGCGACAACGCCGAGACGCTGCTGTTCCATCTGGCCCGGGGGACCGGCCTGCGGGGGCTGTGCGGCATGGCCCCCAAAAACGGGGACCTGATCCGCCCCCTGCTCACCACCACCCGGGGGGAGATCGAGGACTACCTGCGCTTCTGGGGGCTCCCTTGGCGGGAGGACCCCTCCAACCGGGAGGACGTCTACGCCCGGAACCGGCTCCGCCACCGGGTGCTCCCTGAGCTGGAGGCCCTCTATCCCGGGTTCCTGGTGCGGCTGACTGACACCGCCCAGCGGCTGCGGGAGGACGAGGACTGCCTCACCGCCCAGGCGGAGGAGGCCCTGGAACGGCTTCAGGAGGAGGCGGACGGGACCCTCTCCCTCCCGGCGGAGGATGTGGCCCGGCTGCCCCAGCCCCTTGCCGTCCGGACCGTCCGGGCCCTGCTGGCCCGGGCCAGCGGCGGGGATGACCGGTGCTCCGCCGCCCATCTGGAGGCCCTGACGGACCTGTGCCGCACCCAGGACCCCTCCGCGCAGATCGACCTGCCCGGGGGGCTGACCGCCCGGCGGGAGTACGGCCGCCTGGTCCTCACCCGGCTGGCCTCTCCCCCTCCCCTCTCCGCCGTGGAGCTGGCGCTGCCCGGCCTGACCCGGGCCGGGGACTGGGAGATCACCTGCACCCTGGAGCGGTACCGCGGACAGGCCCAGCGGCCCCTGGACTTTTTTTTGGATCGGAGCGCGGCCCCGGCCCTCACCGCCCGCTCCCGGCAGGTTGGAGACCGGCTGACGCTCCCCGGACGCCCCGGGCGTTCTCTGAAGAAGTGGTATGTGGACGAAAAAATTCCCCGGACGCTGCGGGACCAGCTTCCCGTCCTGGAAAGCGGCGGACGGGTGGCCGGAGCGGCCGGCCTGGGACCGGACGCGGCGTTTTTGCCCTCAGAGATGGGCGAAGCCTGGCATATCCGCCTGGTCCATCCGAAATTCGGAGAAAAAAACTGAAAAAACGCCTGGTTTTGAAGGCCGGGCTGTGGTATTGTATTGCGAGGAGGAACCAAACATGCTAGAGAAAGATATTCAGGAGGTCCTGTTCACCGAGGAACAGCTGGCCCGCCGGGTGGGCGAACTGGCTCACCAGATCACCCAGGACTACCAGGGCCGGGAAATTGTGCTCATCAGCGTCCTGCGGGGCTCCTTCGTCTTTATGGCGGACCTGTGCCGCCGGATCGACCTGCCCTGCACCGTGGACTTTATGTCGGTGTCCTCCTACGGCACCGGCACCTCCTCCAGCGGCCAGGTCCAGATCACCAAGGACCTGTCCGGCAACATCGAGGGCAAGGACATCCTCGTGGTGGAGGACATTCTGGACTCGGGCAACACCCTGAGCTATCTGCTGCGGGTGCTGGAGCAGCGGGGCCCCGCCTCCGTCCGCCTGTGCACCCTGCTGGATAAGCCGGACCGCCGGGTCAAGCCGGTGGAGGTCCACTACTCCGGCTTCACCATCCCCGACGCCTTTGTGGTGGGTTACGGTCTGGACTACGCCGAGCACTACCGCAACCTGCCCTACATTGGAATTTTAAAGCCGGAGGTCTACGGGGGCTGAACTCCCCCTTCTCCGGCACGGCGGCTGGCGGACTGCCCATCAAAACCGCCGGAAAGGAAGTGCATCCCCTTTGAAGCGATTCAGTTCCCGGGACGTGATCCTCTATCTGATGCTGATTCTGCTGATGGTCTTTGCCGTCACCACGCTCCAGCGGATGGATCAGTCCAGAGATCCCACCTACGGCCAGGTGCGGACCCTGTTTGAACAGGAGCGGGTCCAATCCTTCTCCCTGGAGGGCAACAACCTCACCCTGGAGGTTCGGGGGGAGGGCGACGCCACCAGCACCCTCCACTACGAGGTGGCCAACCTCTATATCTTCTACAATGACCTGCACGAGCTCATCGACCAGCAGCGGGCCAGCGGCGTGCTGGTGGACTGCGACTACAAGCCGGGCATCGAGTCCAGCTGGTGGTTCGGCCTGCTGCCCTACCTGATTATTATTCTGGTGGTGGGCGCCTTCTGGTACATGATGTACCTGCGCCAGGCCAACGCCAGCTCCGGGGGCGGCCCCGGCCCCAGCCGGTTCGGCCACGCCCGCACCCGCACCCTGGCCGACCAGGGCAAGAAGGTCACCTTCAACGACGTGGCCGGGGCGGACGAGGAGAAGGAGGAGCTCCAGGAGATCGTGGAATTCCTCCGGGATCCCCAGAAGTTCATCGCCCTGGGGGCCCGCATCCCCAAGGGCGTACTGCTGGTGGGCCCTCCGGGCACCGGCAAGACGCTGATCGCCAAGGCCGTGGCGGGAGAGGCGGGCGTCCACTTCCTGTCCATCTCCGGCTCCGACTTCGTGGAGCTGTATGTGGGCGTGGGTGCCAGCCGGGTCCGGGACCTGTTTGACCAGGCCAAAAAGGAGGCCCCCGCCATCGTCTTCATCGACGAGATCGACGCGGTGGGCCGCCAGCGCGGCGCCGGCCTGGGCGGCGGACACGACGAACGGGAGCAGACTTTGAACCAGCTGCTGGTGGAGATGGACGGCTTTGCCTCCAACGAGGGGGTCATCGTCATGGCCGCCACCAACCGCCAGGACATTCTTGACCCCGCCCTGCTGCGTCCCGGCCGCTTTGACCGGCAGATCTATGTGGGACTCCCCGATATCCGGGGCCGGGAGGAGATCCTGAAGGTCCACGCCCGGAAGAAACCCCTGTCCGAGGACGCCTCCCTGTCGGACATCGCCAAGGCCACCGCCGGCTTCACCGGCGCCGACCTGGAGAACCTGCTCAACGAGGCCGCCCTTCTGGCCGCCCGGGCCAACCAGCGGTTCATCACCATGTCCGACCTCCACGAGGCCATGATGAAGGTCATCGCGGGCCCGGAGAAGAAGAGCCGGGTGGTCACTCCCCTGGCCAAGCGGCTCACCGCCTACCACGAGGCGGGCCACGCCGTTGTCATCCACGAGCTGCCCACCCAGGACCCGGTGCACCAGATCACCATTATTCCCCGGGGCCCCGCCGGCGGCATGACCATCTCCCTCCCCCAGGAGGACCGGGCCTACCAGTCCAAGGCGGAGCTGGAGGAGCACATCGCCGTGTGTCTGGGCGGCCGGGTGGCCGAGCAGCTGGTGCTGGGGGATATCTCCACCGGCGCCTCCAATGACATTCAGAAGGCCTCCTCCATCGCCCGGGCCATGGTCACCAAGTACGGCATGAGCGAGAAGCTGGGCACCATCGCCTACGGCAACGAGAGCGACGAGGTCTTTATCGGCCGGACCATGGCCCAGGCCCGCAGCTACTCCGAGGATGTGGCCGGCCTCATTGACGAGGAGGTCAAGTCCATTGTGGACCGGGCCTACGCCCGCTGTGAGGAGATCCTCACCCGGTGCCGGCCCCAGCTGGAGCTCACCGCCCAGTATCTGCTGGCCCATGAGACCATGAGCGGCGCTGAGTTCGCCAAGGTGTTTACCGACCCCGAGGCCGAGGAGTTCCTGGCCCTGCCCAGCGCCACCTGAGACATCCACCTGTATACAACTCTGCCCCGCGTCTATTTCTGGACGCAGGGCAGTTTTTTCGTCTCCGGACGGCCGCCCCCATCCCTCCACGGCTCCATGGCCCACTGATGCCGGTGGACGGCGGTCCTCTCCGAAATCATTCTCCAGTGTTCTCTGTCCTGATTCACAGACACCGGTCTGTCCCCGCCTCCTCACGGCGGCTTCCATTCCCCTGCCGGCCGTCCATCCCGCACCGGAATTCTCCTCTCAATGCAGAAAACCGCGCCCTCCACCGAAGGAGAGCGCGGTTTTGGGCAAATTGAAAGCTGTGCCGGAACCTGCTGCGGCGATCAGGACGCTCCGAACCAACCCATGGGGACCTCCACCAGGAAGGGGAAAATCGCCAGGGCGAAGCAGAGAATCGTCTGAGAAATGAAATAGGGCATTGTCGGACCAATGATCTTATCCATCTTCACATTGCCTGCGGCGCAGGCGACGTTCAGAACCGGTCCCACAGGGGGAGAGGTCAGGCCCAGCACGTTCATCAGCACGAAGCACACGCCGAAGTAAACCTTGTTGATGCCGGCTGCCTCCACCAGAGGGATCATGATGGGGGTCAGGATCAGAATGCTGGGGGTCACGTCCATGGCCAGGCCCACCACAATGACGATGAGCATGAGGACGATCATCAGCAGAGTCCGATTCTCCACCAGGCCCTCCAGGCCGCCGGTGAGGATCTGGGGAATGCGGGAGACAGTCATGTAGTAGGCCGCCACGTTGGCCGCCGCCGCCAGGAACATAACCACAGCGGAGGTCTTGGCCGCGTTGACAAAGACCTTGCCCAGATTCTTGATCTTCAGCTCCCGGTACACCAGCAGGCCGATGAGCAGCGCATAGACACAGGCAATGACGCCGGCCTCAGTGGCGGTAAACTTGCCGGAGTGCAGGCCCACCAGGATGATGACCGGCAGAAGCAGGGCCCAGATGCCGCCGCCGAAGATCCGCAGAGCCTCCTTGGGCGTGGGGGGCACGAAGTGCTCAGTGGTGGGCACCACACCTTTCCGGTGGCTGCGGAAGAACCACACTACACAGGCCACGATGGTCAGATACACGGCAGGGGCGATACCGGCCATGAACATGGAGTTGATGGACACACCTGCGGACACGCCGTACACGATCATGGGCACGGAGGGGGGCATGATGGGGGCCACCAGGTTGGCGCTGGCCACCAGGGCGGAGGACTCCTCACGGTTGTAGCCGGAGCTGACCATCATAGGGATCAGCATGGCGCCCAGAGCCGCGCAGGCGGCCACAGCAGAGCCAACCAGAGCGGCAAAGATCAGGCAGGCGAAGATGGTCACGTAGCCCAGGCCGCCGCGGATGCGTCCCAGGAAGATGTTGCAGAAATTGATGATGCGCTTGGTCAGGCCACCCTGATTCATGATCTCACCGGCGAGGATGAAGAAGGGCAGAGCCATCATGGTCACCGAGTCGGAGCCCTGCATCAGGGTCCGGGCGATGATGGTGGGGTTGGCAACGCCGCCGCCCATGGCCATAGCGGTGCAGATGGCGCACAGCAGCAGGGCCATGGCAATGGGAAGGCCGATGGCAATGCCGGCCAACATGGAAACAATAAAGACGCCGATAATCACTGCAGGCCGCCTCCTTCCGCCGCCGTGGGATCATCCGAGTCGGGATGGCTGCCGAACAGCTCCAGAACCGGTTCTTTCTTGATGATCAGACGGTACAAATTCACAATAGAAATGATGATGATGGACACACCCATCAGGAACCCAGCGAAGTGGACAAAGAAGATGGGGAAATGGGTAGCAACCCAGAAGTCGTTGCGGTTGTTCCAGGCATTGGTGATGGAGCCGTTTGCCAAGGTGGCCATCAGCCAGATAATAATCAGCTGAATGATGGCGTACAGGATCTTCTGTCCCTTCTCAGGCAGCTTGAGCATCAAGGTGTCGAACATCAGGTGCTGGTTCTCACGGGCGGCAATGATAGCGCCTAAGTAAATCAGATAGATAAAGCAGATCCGGGAAATCTCCTCCGTCTGGGCAAAGCCCATGCCGAACTGCCGCAGCACCACGTTCAGGAACGTGAAAAAGATCATCACACCCAGGAAAATGGCGATGAGGATCTCAATGGCGCGGAACAGCTTGTCGACCGCCGAACCCAGTCCGCTCTTGTGACGGTTGTCGGACATAAATGAACCTCCTCTTCTGCGATTTTAAGCGGGCCGCGCCCCGAATTGGGGCGCGGTCCTGCGCAGATCAACTGTAAGTCTTACTGCACCGCGTCGATCTTCGCGATCAGATCGGGAGCCCAGTCGGCGTTCTGCTCCAGCAGCTCGTCAATCGTGGGCTGGATGGCGGCAATCATCTTCTCCCGCTCCTCGTCGGTGAGCTGGGTCACGGTGACGCCGGCCTCCTCGATGGTGGCGCGGTCCTCGTCAATGGAGGCAATGTAGTCGTCCCAAGCTTGAACAGCGGCAGCCTTAGCGGCATCGCGGACGATGGTCTGCTGCTCTTCGGTCAGAGAGTCCATGGTAGCCTTGTTAGCAATAATTTCAAGAGTTGCAATGATATGATTGGTCTCATAGAGGTAGCTCTGGACCTCCTGGAAACTCTGGTCCACGATGGTGACCATACCGTTGTCCTGGCCGTCCACGGTGCCGGTCTCCAGAGCGGTGAACAGCTCACCCAGGCCGATAACCTGAGCGGAAGCGCCCAGGTCCTCCACAATGCCGATGTGGATGGGGTTGTTGGGCATACGGAACTTCTGGCCGGCAAAGTCATCCACACAGGTCAGAGGCTTGCTGGAGGAGAAGGTACGGGCGGAGTTGGGACCCCAGGAGAGCAGCTCCACCTCGGGGAAAAACTCGTTGAAGTCGGCGGTCACCTCGTCGGCCACCTCGCCGGTCCACACATTCTTGGCGTGCTCCAGGTCGCGGTACAGGAAGGGCCAGTCGGAGATGAGCATCTCAGAGAACTCCTGGTTCATGGGGGTGCCCACCACCACAAAGTCCACAGCACCGTCACGGACGCTCTGCCACAGGTTGGTCTCGTCGCCCAGCAGGCCGTCGTGGTAGACCTCCACAGTGAGCTCGCCGTTGGTCTGCTCCTCGATCTGGGTCTTGAACACATTGTCCAGCGCCGCAGCCATGGGGTGGCTGGAACCCCAGTTGTCGCCAATGCGCAGGGTCTTGGCGCCGCCGCTGCCGCCCTCGCCGCCGCTGCCGCCGCAGCCGGCCGCCACAGTGGCAATCATACCGGCAGCCAAGAGAACAGAGATCAACTTTTTCACTTTCATGATACATCCTCCTAATCCTTTGCTTTTCTCACAGAAGTATTTCTTTAACGGCTTCACACCGGCCGCTAAATTCAAACACGGGAAACGGGTGCAGCGCTTACTCCTCGTCAAAGACAATGACCATCTTCTTCATATCCTTGGGGGGATGGATAATGTTCTCAAAGACCTGCCCCACCTGGCTGAAGGGGATATAGTGGCTCACCATGCCGTCCAGCTGGTACTCGTGCTTGGCAAAGCGCTCGATGGTGGGCTGGAACTGGTTGCAGGACATGCGGGTGCCAATAATGGACAGCTCCCGGGTGTTGATCATGGCCTGAGTGATGCCCTCCTGGGCGGTACAGAAGCCCATGGGGACGATGGTGGCACCGTTGGCGGGGATGCCCATCTCCAGCACGGCGGTGAGAGAGCCGGGGTAGCAGGCGGAGTCGAAGATCACATCCACACCGGCGCCGTCGGTGAACTTCTGAACCGCGTCCTTCAGATTCTCCGTCTTGGTGTTGACAATGGCGTCGGCCCCGTACTCCTTGGCCCGGGCCAGAGAGGCGTCGTTGATGTCCGCGCAGATCACCCGGCAGCCCTTCAGCTTCAGAGTCTGGAGGATGACGGCGCCGATGGTGCCGCTGCCCAGGACCAGCACGGACTCGCCGCCCTGAATGCCGGCGCGGGTGGTGCAGTGTCCGCCGATGGCGAAGGGCTCGATCAGGGCCGCGTCCTTGAAGGGCATGTCCTGAGGCAGGAGGTACACCTCATGCTCGGGCACAGCAAAATACTCCCGCCAGCCGCCGTCGATGGCGGAGCCGCGGGCCTTGACGGTGCGGCACACGTTGCGGCGGCCCTTCTTGCACTGGGGGCACTCCCCGCAGGCCACCACCAGGTCCACCACCACGTGGTCGCCCACCTTGATGTTCTTCACATCCTTGCCCACCGCCACGATGACGCCGGCGTTCTCATGGCCGGGGACCCGGGGAAACACGGCGTTGGGATTCTCCCCCAGGAACTGATGGACGTCGGAGCCGCACACGCCGGCCGCCTTCATCTGAATCAGCACCTCGCCGTCGCCCGGCTTGGGCACCGGGACTTCACGGATCTCGTACTGCTTGGGGCCGGTAATGACGACTTCCTTCATGGTCTCTTTCATTGCTGTTTACCACCTTTATTTAAAAATTTTCGTTTCCGTACTTCTGCAACCGGCGCCGGCTTTTGGCAACTGATAAAATCTCCTGGCCTCTCCGCGCTCGACGATTCAGAGCAGCTTGTCCCGCAGATATATCTGCCGGACAAGGGGGTACCCCCTTGTCAAAGACTTGCATTTTGCCTCACTTTACCGGCTGGAGCCTTTTCAATCTACCCATATTCTACAATACTTGTATACTAGAAAACAAGACGCATTTATAAACAAATCTGCCCGCCTATTTTTATACAAATCATAAAATTCCGGTCTGATTTTTTCCTCCGCTCCGTGATTTTGAAGGGATGATCCCGGCGCTGTCCGCCGCTAAAACACAAACAGCGGCTCTCTGTATCCTTAACAGAGAGCCGCTGTCAATCCTTCTCTCCCCAGCCGCACCGCGCCGCCATGGGGCATCAACTATAATTTTATTATTTAAAATACTGCGGGTAAGCGGCCCGGATTTCCGCCGCATCAATTTTGTACCGGTTCAGGTGCTTTTCCATCAGTGCCCGCGCCTGCTGTGCCTGTCCGCTCTCAATACAGCGGATCAGACCCTCATGGTCCTCCACAATCTTCTGGTTTTTTACTGTCGCCAGGGCCATGCTCCGCACCCGGTCAAAGTGGATGGAGATGCTCTGAATCAGAGTATATACCTGAGACTTCCGGGCGATGTCAAACAAAATGCCGTGAAACTCATTGTCCAGCTTCAGCAGGTTTCCCGGATAGTAGCTGTTGAGGTAGAACTTCTGCAGCTGCAGATTGTCCTCCAGACGGCGGATATCCTGGGGAGTAGCCATCTCACAATCCAATTCCGCCACCGCACACTCCAGCAGATTCCGCATGAAGTGGGACTCCTCCACCAGTTCATAGTCGATCAGGGAAACTATACTTTTTCTCTGGGGGTAGATCTCGATGATTTTTACCTTGGACAGCTCGATCAGCGCTTCCCGCACCGGAGTACGGGACAAATCCATCTCTGCCGCCAGCTCATTCTCGCTGATCTGGCTGCCCGGCTCCAGCTTCAAGGTGATAATATTATCCCGAATTGTACGCAGAGCATAGTCCCGCCCTGTCTCTCGGGGCAGTCGTTCCAAAATTTGCATGAGAGAGCCTCCCGCTTGACCTATCGTTAAACGTACAAAATTCAGACCAGGCAATCCCGGCCATACCGAATTCCATACCATTTGTGAATACTAGTATATCAGTATTTTGAACATATGACAAGAGGATTGGCGGAAAGTTTTCACCATTTTCACAAAAGAATTGCATTTTTCCCGGTTCCCTGCCTCGAGGTGCAGGATACAAATGGATCCGTCTTTTCATATACTAGTATACTAGCACAAAAATTCATTCCATCCTTTGTATATTTCTCTGAAAAATGGTTTCCCCCCTTGCGTAATCTTATTTTGAATGTAAAATAGGGGTTGAACGTAAGCAAGCCGTTGTTTTTCCGCCGCACGAGACTGTGCCTCGTGCTCCTGCCCGCCGTCCCGCAGATATTGCGCGGACGTTTCTTTTCTTAACGTCTTGTTTTCTAGTATGCAAGTGTACATGTTGACTTGGACGCAGCATCCAGTGTGTGGGTGCAGAAATAAATTTGAAGGAGCGTGTGCAATATGAACGAAGTTCTTCAGCGAGTGTATCAAATCGGCATCATTCCGGTCATTGCCATCGACGACGCCGACAAGGCGGTCCCCCTGGCCCAGGCCCTGGTGAAGGGCGGTCTGCCTGCCGCCGAGGTCACCTTCCGCACCGCCGCCGGCGAGGAGGCCATCCGCCGCATCGCCACGGAGGTCCCCGACATGCTGGTGGGCGCCGGCACGGTTCTCACCACCGAACAGGCTGACCGGGCCATTGCGGCCGGAGCCCAGTTCATCGTCAGCCCCGGCTTCAACCCCGTGGTCACCCGCTACGTCATTGACAAGGGCGTGCCCATGATGCCCGGAACCGCCACCCCCGGCGAGATGGAGCAGGCCATGAGCATGGGCCTGGACGTGGTGAAGTTCTTCCCCGCCGAGCAGAACGGCGGCGTGGCCAAGCTGAAGGCGGTGGCCGGCCCCTACACCACCCTGCGGTGGATGCCCACCGGCGGTGTGAACACCAAGAACATGATGGACTACCTGAGCTTCGATAAGATCATCGCCTGCGGCGGCACCTGGATGGTGAAAAAGGATCTGATCGAGGGGGAGAAGTGGGACGAGATCACCCGCATCTGCCAGGACGCGGTGAAGACCATGATGGGCTTCACTCTGGCCCACGTGGGCATCAACTGCGCCAACGCAGACGAGGCCGCCCAGACCGCCAAGACCCTGTGCGCCCTGTTCGGCCTGGAGTACAAGGCGGGCAACTCCTCCGACTTTGCCGGCTCCATGG
>NBJMR02800__coassemble_1923_pt1 | contig 19675 bp, 17 predicted proteins | sample NBJMR02800__metabat2_low_PE_003 | metagenome-assembled genome bin NBJMR02800
CCCCTTCCACCATGCAATCTTTCTCGAAAAAGCGGCTTTGCCGCTTTTTCGACACGCTCAAGGCCCGGCCCCCCATCGGGGGCCGGGCCTGTATGTTTAATAGGTGAAAGTGCCGTATGGCTCTTGGGTGGAGACAGCCCGCTCCGGCAGGGTGGACACCAGGTTGGCCACCGCCTCGGCGGGGAGGCTGTAATAGCTCCACAGCCGGATATCCCCGGGGGCGTAGCCGTCGTAGAAGGCGGCCCGGCCGTCGGCGCAGAGGTAGAGCTCGTAGCGCTCCCCAAAGCGGAGGGCCAGCTCCGCCCCCTCCGGCCGGAAGGACTCCGCGGGAGTCCAGCTGTCCGCCTGGAGCAGCGCCCCCAGGCCGGAGCCCTCCGACACTTCGTAATAGGCGCCCGCCTCCAGCCGGGCCAGGCCGCCGCTCTCCAGCTGCTCCGCCGCGGCCTGGGGGCTGAGGTTGGGGTTGCCGTGGCGGAGCGCCGCCGGCCAGCCGAACAGGGAGCACCAGAACCAGAAGCACCCGAAGGCCAGCAGGGCCAGCCCCAGCAGCACCGCGGCCAGCAGCCGGGCGGTTTTCCGCCGGATGGCGGCGGCATCCTGTTCTGTCATTGGCGATCCCTCCTTTTTTCCGCAGTATACCAGAGTGCGGAGGGGCAGGTGTGAAAAAACCGTGACGGATTTCTGACGATTTGCGGAAGAAGCTCAGGAGGGGGTGCGGTGTACCTCCGTGTCGTTGGCGTACATGCGGAAGTCCAGCCCGTCCACGGCGGGCACGTAGGCCGCGGCCACCCCGGTGAAGCGGGAGGCATCCGCCTCATCGCCCATCCACTCGGCCAGATAGGCATCCCAGTAGTCCTGGGTGAAGAGGATGCGGTACACCGGCTGGAAGAAGGCCTGGTAGTCCTCAGCGGCGTACTCCAGCGTGACCTGCAGGATCTCCGCCCGCTCCGGATAGGCCGTCTCCATGGTGCTCCAGTAGTCGCCGGAGCGGAATTGGGCCACCGCCTCCGCCGCCGTGCAGATAGGATAGGTGTCCCAGATGTACGCAGGCGGAAGCATCAGCCGGGTGCGGCCGCTTTCCGTGGTGGAGAAGCGGAGGAAGCTGTAGTTGTAGAGCTGCTGCTCCAGAGAGGCGCCGGGGTCGTCATAAAACCAGATCCGGCTGGTGCTTTGCGTGCCGTCGTAGCTGTACTCCTCCGCAGTCTCCGTGCTCCACAGGGCGGAGTCCGCCGCTGTATCGTACAGACCGTACAGGGCCTCCGGCGGGGGCGCGTCTCCCAGAAGATCCAGGGTGTACAGTCCGTAGAGGCGGAGGGTGGAGCCATCGGCGCAGTCGGCCCACAGGGAGGGAGACCACCCCTGGGAGGGCTCCGCCGTGCCCTCATGCCGCTGGCTGGAGGTGATGGCCAGACCCAGCTCCCCGGCCAGGGCCTCCATGCGGATTGTCTGCTGGCCCTCGGTGGGCTTCTGGTTGTAGTAGACCGGCAGCTCGGTGAGCTCGTCCAGACGGCCCTGCGTGGGGTTGCCGCCCATCTGCTGGGTGGGATCCTCCACGATGGTGATCCAGCCCCCGGCGTCGGACAGGCTCCACACGTCATCCGTGACGGCAGGCGTGCGGTGGAGATCCCTCCCCTCATCGGAGCGGTATTGGAAGGTTAGCCCCTCCACCGCGGGGACATAGGCCACCGCCGCCGGGATCATCCCTGCGGGCCACGCGGCGTAATCCGAACCCATCCAGTTTGTGCCGTCCTCATAAACCTCCCAGTAGTCCTGGGTGAAGTAAATGGCGTAGACGGGCTGGAGCTGCTCCATATAGGGCTCGGTCAGATAGGTCAGGCGCACCTCCAGAATCTCCGCCTGCTCCGGGTAGGCCGTATGCATGGCGCTCCAGTAGTCGCCGGAGCGGAAGAGGGCCACGGCCTCCTCTGCGGGGCGGATGGAATGGCGGGTGTATGCCTCCGGAATGACCGTGCAGCCGCAGTAGGACAGATCCTCGGCATAGCTCATGTCCAGAAGAGCCTTCGCCAGGAACTCCTGCTCCAATTCACTCTCCCCGGCGGGGGTGTTCAGGGCTTCGAGCGCCCTTTGAACGGTGCCCGCGTCCGCGCCGGGGGGCAGCTCTACGTGGAGATCGGTGCGGCCCTGGAGGGTGAGCTCCGAGCCGTCGGCCAGGACGGCCTGGTAGCGGCCGCAGCCCTCCCCCGCGTCCCAGCTGTCGCTCACCACGGCGGTGCCCAGGGCCCCGGCCACCCACTGCCCGATGGGGCGGGCGTCATCCAGACCGGTGGTTCGGTTGTCGTAGACCGGCAGGCTGGGGAAGGCATCCAGATAGCGCCCGGCATCGGGAGCCGCCGTACGGTCGGAGGGGAAATAGGTCATACTGAAGGTGGAGCCGAGCCAGTAGGCGGCGTCAGGCAGGGCCCACACGTCGGCGGGTGGGGTATAGGCCGGCGCGGGAGTGCGGGCCACGCCGGGGGTGTGGACGGGTGCCACCGTCCCCTGCCGGGGCAGGTTCCACCACACGGCCCCCAAAAAGACCGCCACAAACACCGCCGCGGCTGCGGCCCAGCGGAGGGGATGGCGGGCGGGCCGGGCCCGGCGCGTGCCTGCGGCGGCCTCCTCCATGGCGGCCAGGGTGCGCCGCCGCCAGTCAAGGGAGGGGCGCAGGCCGTTCATGGCCCTGCGGTAGTCATTGACACGGCTCATGTCCATTCCTCCTTCAGCGCGTCTTTCAGCTTCTTCCTGGCCCGCTGGAGCCGGGAGAGCACTGTGTTCCGGGGACAGCGGAGGATGGTGCCGATCTCCTCGGCGGTGTACCCCTCGATATAGTGGAGGTATACCGGCCAGCGGTACTTGGCGGGCAGGGCGGCCACCGCCTCCAGCACGCCCAGGCCCTCCGGCGAGGGGGCGGGGGCGTCCCACCCTTGCGCCAGGGGGACGGTGTGCCGCCGCCAGGCGGAGGTGCCCCAGCTCCTGCACCGGTTGGCCGTGGCCCGCACCAGCCAGGCGCGCAGGTGCAGCTCGTCGGTAAAGCGGGGGTCGGACTGGATCAGGCTCACGAACACCTCCTGGGCCACGTCCTCCCCGTCCACAGGGCTGCCGGTGCCCTGCACCGCCAGACGGTACACCAGGGCGCCGTAGCGATCCAGGATCTCCTCGCAGGAGAGGGGGACGCCGTTCAGCGTGGGCATGCTGTTCACTCCCTTCTATTTAGAATAGCGGCGCAGAGGGGGAAATGATTGCATCGAAAGCGAAAAAAAGCGGGAGCAAAAAGGGCGGCCCGCAGGGGCCGCCCATGGTGGGAGAATCCTTATTTGATGGTGCGCACCGGCACGTTCCAGATGTCCCGGGCGTAGTCCCGGATGGAGCGGTCGGCGGCGAAGATGCCGGATCGGGCGATGTTCATGAGAGCCATCTTGTTCCACCGCTTGGGGTCGCGGTAGGCCAGGCCCGCCCGGACGTGGGCGTCCCGGTAGCTCTCGAAGTCGGCCAGCAGCAGGTACTCGTCGGCCATGCCGCCGTCGCCGAAGAGCAGCCGGCGGGCGATGTCCTCATAGGTCACGCCGTCGCCGAAGCCCACATTGAGCTGATCCACCACGGCCCGCAGCTCCGGGTTGTGGACATAGTACTCATAGGACTTGTAGCCCTTTTCCTTCATCTCGGCAACCTCATGGGCCTTCAGGCCGAAGAGGAAGATGTTCTCGTCGCCCAGCACCTGGTGCATCTCCACGTTGGCGCCGTCCAGGGTGCCGATGGTCACCGCGCCGTTCATCATGAACTTCATGTTGCCGGTGCCGCTGGCCTCCTTGCCGGCGGTGGAGATCTGCTCGCTGATCTCAGAGGCGGGCATGAGCTTCTCCGCCAGAGAGACCCGGTAGTTCTCCAAAAAGACCACCTGGAGCTTATCCTTGCAGATGGGGTCGGCGTTGATCTGGGCGGACAGGGAGTTGATGAGCTGGATGATCTTCTTGGCCACGTGGTAGCCGGGGGCCGCCTTGGCACCGAAGAGGAAGGTCTGGGGAGTGAACTCCATGTTGGGGTTATCCCGCAGCTGGTTGTACAGGTGGATGATGTGCAGCACGTTCAGAAGCTGCCGCTTGTACTCGTGGAGGCGCTTCACCTGCACATCAAAGACGGCGTCGGTGTTCAGCTGCACGCCGGACTCCCGGGCCACGTAGGCGGCAAAGCGGCGCTTGTTCTCCTTCTTGATGGCCTCCAGCTGGGAGAGGACGCTCTGGTCGTCCTTGTACTTCTCCAGGCCGCGGATGGCCTCCGGGTGGAGCAGGTAGTCGTCCCCGCCGGTGCACTCCTTCACCAGGGCGTCCAGCTTGGGGTTGATCTGGGACAGCCAGCGGCGGTGGTCCACACCGTTGGTGACGTTCTTGAACTGCTCCGGACGCATGGTGTAGGCGTCGTGGAACACATCCTGCTTCAAAATCTCCGAGTGGAGGGCGGATACGCCGTTCACCGCGTAGCAGGCGCACACGCACAGGTTGGCCATGCGCACCTCGCCGTTCCAGATAATGGCCATCTTGGAGACCTTGTTCTGATCCCCGTTGAAGTGCTGCTCCAGCTGGCGCTGATAGCGGGCGGCGATCTCCTTCAAAATCTGCCAGATACGGGGCAGGAGGTTCTCAATGAGCCCCTGGGGCCAGCGCTCCAGGGCCTCGGCCAGGACGGTGTGGTTGGTATAGGCCACCGTGTGGGTGACGATGTTCCAGGCGTCGTTCCAGCTGTAACCCTCCACGTCCAGGAGAATCCGCATGAGCTCGGGAATCACCAGGGTGGGGTGGGTGTCGTTGATCTGGATGACGTGCTTCTCGTGGAAGTTCCGCAGGGTGCCGTACTGGGCCCGGTGCTGGCGCACGATGGACTGGACGGTGGCGGAGACAAAGAAATACTGCTGCTTCAGGCGCAGGGACTTGCCCTCGTAGTGGTTGTCGTCGGGGTAGAGCACCTTGGCGATGACCTCGGCCATGGCCTGCTGCTCCACCGCCTTCAGATACTCGCCCCGGGAGTAGTAGCTCATATCCACAGGGACAGGGCTCTTGGCGTCCCACAGACGCAGGGTGTTGGTGTGGCGGGTCTTATAGCCGGCGATCTCCATGTCCCGGGGGATGGCCAGGACGGTGGTGTAGCCCACGTGCTCCGGGTGATTGACCCCCCGCTCGTCCCAGTGGTCCACCACCTTGCCGCCGAAGCGGACCTCCTCGGTCTCGTCCACCTTGGGGATGAGCCAGGCGTCGCCCAGGCCCAGCCAGTTGTCGGCCTGCTCCACCTGCTTGCCGTCCACGATCTTCTGCTTGAAGATGCCCAGCTCGTAGCAGATGGTATAGCCGGTGGCGGGGATCTCCAGGGTGGTCATGGAGTCCAGGTAGCAGGCGGCCAGACGGCCCAGGCCGCCGTTGCCCAGGCCGGCGTCCGGCTCCTTCTCAAACAGGTCGGAGGCGGAGAAGCCCAGATCCTCCAGCGCGTCCTTCAGGGTATCCAGAAGGCCCAGATTGTAGGCGTTCTTTTCCAGGGAACGGCCCATCAGAAATTCCAGAGACAGGTAGTGGACCTGGCGCTGCTGGCCCTCCCACACCTGATTGCCTGTCTCCATCTGGTGGCTGGACATGATGTCACGGAGCACCAGCGCGCAGGCCTTGAACATATGGTTGGGGGTGGCGTCATCCACGTCGCGCCCAAAGTTGCGGCGGAGCTTGCCGACGATCATCTCGGTAAGCTGGGCCTTGGTATATTCAGCCATTCGGAATGCCTCCCGTTTCACAAAATCAAATCAAAGGGAATTGGAAAGATTTTTCCCTACCCGGTGATATTGTATCAGATTTTCCAGGGAGCGTCAATGTACAGAAGAGTGCAAAAGCGGCGAGGATTTTCCCGGTTCCATGCTGTTTTGACAAGGGCTCCCGGCATTGGGAAATGGAAAGCCCTCCGCCGGAGCGGAGGGCTTTGGAGACCGGTCTCAGCCGGAAATGCGCTGGTAAATATCGATGTATTCCTGGGCGGAGTGATCCCAGCTGAAATCGGCGGTCATGCCTTCCTTCTGCAGGCCGCGCCAGGCCTCCTTGTTGTTGTGGTACAGATCCACAGCCTCCCGGATGACCCAGAGCATATCCCCGGCGTTGATATCCGAGAAGGTAAAGCCGCGGCCGGTGCCCTCGAACTTGTTGTAGGGCAGGACGGTGTCCTTCAGGCCGCCGGTCTCCCGGACCACGGGCACGGTGCCGAAGCGCATGGCGATCATCTGGCTCAGGCCGCAGGGCTCGCTGATGGAGGGCATGAGGAAGATGTCGGCGCCGGCATAGATCATGTCGGATAGGGGGGCGGAGTAGGTGATCTGGGCGGAGAAGCGGCCGGGATACTGGTGCTGAGCGTTGCGGAAGGCCTCCTCGTACTGCCAGTCGCCGGTACCCAGCACCACCATCTGCACATTCATCTCCATGATCTGGTGGAGCACGTCGGTGACCAGAGAGAAGCCCTTGTGGCCCACCAGACGGGAGACGCAGGCGATAATGGGGGCGGATTCGTCCTCCCGCAGGCCCACCGCCTTCTGGAGGGCCAGCTTGCAGGCGGTCTTGCCCTTGGTGGGGTTCTTGGCGGTGAAGTTGGCCGCCAGGCCGGGCTTCTTGGCCGGATCGTAGAGGGCCATGTCAATGCCGTTGAGGATGCCCTGGAGCTTGCCGCTCTGCTGGTTGATGACCGCGTCCATGCCGTGGGCATAGAAGGGCATACGCAGCTCCTGAGCGTAGGTGGGCGACACGGTGGTCACATAGGTGGAAGCCATGATGGCGCCCTTCATCAGGTTCACATCTCCGTGGAAGGCCAGCATCCCCTCGTTGAAGTAGTTGCGGCCCAGACCGATGACATCCTCCAGCACCTGGTCGCCGTAACGGCCCTGATACTCAATGTTGTGGATGGTGAACACGCTCTTGGCATTGCCCAGCTGGGGGATGCGGTACTTGTCCTCCAGCAGGTAGACGGGTACCAGGGCGGTCTGCCAGTCGTTGCAGTGGATGATGTCGGGCCACCAGTCCAGCTGTCCCGGTGTCTCGATGACGGCCCGGGAGAAGTAGGCGAACCGCTCGCAGTCGTCGAAGTGGCCGTACATCTGCCAGCGCTTGAAGTAATACTCGTTGTCCACAAACCAGTAGGTGACCCCGTCCCGCTCCAGCTGGAAGATGCCGCAGTACACCTGCCGCCAGGACAGCGTGACGTTGAAATACTTCAGGAAGGTCATCTGGCTGCGCCACTCCCCGCTGACGCCCTCGTACAGGGGGAGGATCACCTTGACCTCATGGCCGGCCTGGGCCAGAGCTTTGGGCAGGGAGCCGGCCACATCGGCCAGACCGCCGGTTTTGATGAAGGGCACCGCTTCCGAGGCGGCAAACAGGATTTTCATAGTAAGACCCCTTTCTCCAGACAAATTTACAGACGAGACCGCCGGGGGGACAGGGCAGGAACTGCACCGCCTCCCCGGCGGGAACAATGTAGGATTACACCACGGAGCCCTTGGCGATGGCCAGAGGATAGGTGAGATGGCCCATCAGCATGCGGTCCTGGTTGACGGTGACGTCCTTGTCGGTGATCACATAGGACAGAGAGGCGCCGCTCTTGACCACAGTGCCCTGCATCAGCACGCAGTTGGACACCTTGGCGCCCTTCTCGATGACCACGTGCCGGGAGACGATGGAGTTCTCCACCTCGCCCTCGATGAGGCAGCCGTCGGCCACCAGGGAGTGGATGGACTTGGCGTCGGGGCCGTAGTAGGTGGAGGGGCTGGAGCGGTCCTTGGTGCGGATGGGCCGGGCGGGGTTGAACAGGTCGTCCCGCACGGCGGGGTCCAGCAGGTCCATGGAGCGCTCGAAGTAGCCGCTCACCGACTGGAAGCGGGCCACATAGCCCTGGTGCACGTAGGACATGAGCTTCAGGGTCTTCAGACGGGGCTGGAGCACGCCGCGGCTGAAGTTGATGATGTCATGGGCGGCGCAGTAGTCCACCATATCCAGCAGCAGCTTCTTGGAGAGGATGTAGACCTCCAGGCTCTCCAGCGTCTTGTCCGCGGCCACCGGATGGACGGACAGGTCGGTGACCCGGCCCTCCTCATCCACCTCCACGTACTCGGAGAAGCGGGGAGCGCCCTTCAGGGTGGGGGTGCACACCATGGTCACATCGGCCCCGGTGTCGATGTGCTGCTGGAGCACCTCGGCCACCGGCAGGTTCACCGCCATATCGCCCCAGGCCAGAATCACATACTCCTGGCGGATGTTTTCCAGATAGTCGGCCACGCCGGCCAGGGCGTCCATGTTGCCCCGGTACTCGCCGCCCCGCTCCGCATAGCCGAAGGGGGGCAGGATGCGCAGGCCGCCGTGGCGGCGGGACAGCTCCCAATCCTTACCGGAGCCCACATGGTCCAGCAGGGACTGATAGCTCTGATGTACAATGATGCCCACGTCGGTGATGCCGGCGTTGACATAGTTGGAGAGCATGAAGTCCACCAGGCGGTACCGCCCGCCGAAGGGCAGGGAGCAGGTGTTCCGGGGACGGGTCAGCTCCCCCAGGTTGGCGTCGGACCGGTACGCAAAAATGATGCCGTGCAGGTCGTTCATGCCTGCTCACCTCCTTTCACATCTTCCCGGATCATGGCGCTTGGCTTCACAACCGCCTTGTCTCCGATGGCAACGCCGCCGCCTACCACGGCGATGCCCCAGTCCGGGTCCTCACTGGGAGGCGCGCCAATGGTGGCCTCCTCCCCGATGACGGCGTTCTCCGCCACAATGGCGTAGGCCACAACGGCCCCCTTCTTCACCACCGCGCCGGGCATGAGGATGGAATACTGGACGTCGGCTCCTTCCTCCACCGTGACGGAGTGGAAGAGCACCGAGTTTTCCACCGAGCCGTCCACCTGGCAGCCGCCGGTGACCAGAGAGTGGGAGATCTGGGCGTTGGGGCCGGTGACATGGGGGGGCTTGATGGGGCTGCGGGCGTAGATGGGCCAGCTGGGATCATACAGGTCGATGCCGCTGTGGGGGGCCAGCATGTCCATGTTGGCATCCCACAGGGAGTTGATGGTGCCCACGTCCTTCCAATAGCCGGAGAAGCGGTAAGTCATCAGCTTCTCGCCGGCGGCGAGCATGTTGGGGATGATGTTCTTGCCGAAGTCGTTGGAGGAGTTGGGGTCGGCCTCGTCGTCGATGAGGTACTGACGCAGCTTGGACCAGGTGAAGACATAGATGCCCATGGAGGCCAGGGTGCTCTTGGGGTGCTGAGGCTTCTCCTCAAACTCGTAGACCTGGCCGTCCTCGTTGGCGTTCATAATGCCGAAGCGCTTGGCCTCCTCCAGGGTCACCTCCAGCACGGAGATGGTGCAGGCGGCCTCGGTCTTCTTGTGCTGGGCCACCATGTCGGAGTAGTCCATCTTATAGATGTGGTCGCCGGAGAGGATGACCACATAGTCCGGGTCGTACAGGTCCAGGAAGCCGATGTTCTGATAGATGGCGTTGGCGGTGCCCTTGTACCAGGTGCCCTGATCGCCCTCCCGCATGTAGGGGGGCAGGATGTGCACGCCGCCGTCGGACCGGTCCAGGTCCCAGGGCTGGCCGGAGCCGATGTAGCTGTTCAGCTCCAGGGGGCGGTACTGGGTGAGCACGCCCACGGTGTCGATGCCGGAGTTGACGCAGTTGGACAGGGGAAAGTCAATGATGCGGTACTTCCCGCCGAATGGGACGGCGGGCTTGGCCACCTGGCTGGTGAGGGCGTAGAGCCGGCTGCCCTGTCCGCCCGCCAACAGCATGGCCACAACTTCTTTTTTCATATGTCGTTCACCTCTGATGTAGTGTAAACTCCCCCAGATGGGAGGTGCACGCTGGATTCAGTTTTCCGATTTGGCCTTGGGTCCGGGCCGGGCCGCGGCCTTGGACTTCCGGGCGGCCGTCTTGGCGGCGGCGGATTTTCCGCCCTCCCCCGCCTTTTTGGCCTTGGAGGAGGTCTTCTTTTCGGCGGCCTCCTTGCTGGAGTCCTTCTTTTTCCGCACGGGATTGCGGCGGGTGCAGCGGTAGATCACTGCCGACATGGGGGGCAGGTCGATGGACAATGCCTGCTCCTGGTCGTGGCAGGGGGTGTTCACCGTCTTGAGGGGGGCGGTGTCCCCCAAGCCGCTGCCGCCGAACTCCTCGGCGTCGGTGTTGAAGATCAGGGACCAGGTGCCCGCGAAGGGGGCGCCCACATAGTAGCCCTTCCGGTGGACAGGGGAGAAGTTGCACACCACGATGAGAGGCTTGCCCTCCCGGTCCCAGCGCAGGAAGGCCACGGTGTCGGCCTTGTTGTCGTCGGCGCACAGCCACTGGAAGCCCTGCCAGGAGTCGTCCTGCTCCCACAGGGGGGACTCGGCCAGATAGAGGGCGTTGGCCGCCTTGAAGAAGGCGTGGAGCTTTTTGTGGGGCTCGTACTGGAGCAGGTGCCAGTCCAGGGAGTACTCGTAGTGCCACTCGTTCCACTGGCCGATCTCCGCCCCCATGAAGGAGAGCTTCTTGCCGGGGTGGGTGAGCATATAGGTGTAGAAGGCCCGGACGCCGGCGAACTTCTCCGGGTTGTCCCCGGGCATCTTGCCCAGGAAGGAGCCCTTCATGTGGACCACCTCGTCGTGGGACAGGGGCAGGATATAGTTCTCCGAAAAGGCGTACATGAGAGAGAAGGTGATGTCCCGGTGGTTGAACTGCCGGAAGTAGGGGTCCAGCTTGATGTAGTGGCAGATGTCGTTCATCCAGCCCATGTTCCACTTGAAGTTGAAGCCCAGGCCGCCGTCGTCCACCGGATAGGTCACCTTGGGCCAGGCGGTGGATTCCTCGGCGATCATCAGCACGTCCGGGTGGGCGGCGAAGATGGTGGTGTTCAGCTTCTGGAAGAACTCGATGGCCTCCAGGTTCTCCTTGCCGCCGTGGATGTTGGGCATCCAGGCCCCGTCCTGCCGGCCGTAGTCCAGGTACAGCATGGAGGACACCGCGTCCACCCGCAGGCCGTCGGCGTGGTACTCCTCCAGCCAGAACATGGCGTTGGAGAACAGGAAGGAGCGCACCTCGTTCCGGCCCAGATCAAAGACCTGAGTGCCCCAGTCGGGGTGCTCCCCCTTTCGGGGATCGGAGTACTCATAGGTGGGGGTGCCGTCGAAGTGGTACAGGCCGAAGGCGTCCCGGGGGAAGTGGGCGGGGACCCAGTCCAGAATCACGCCCACGCCCGCCTGGTGCAGCTGGTCGATCAGGTATTTGAGATCGTCGGGGGTGCCGAACCGGCTGGTGGCGGCAAAGTAGCCGGTGACCTGGTAGCCCCAGGAGGCGTCCAGGGGGTGCTCCATCACCGGGAGCAGCTCCACATGGGTGTAGCCCATCTCCTTTACATAGGGGACCAGGTAGTGGGCGGTGTCCCGGTAGGAGAGGAACTCCCCCTCGCCGGTGCGCCGCCAGGAGCCCAGGTGGCACTCATAGATGTTCATGGGCCGGCGGTACGGGGGATTCTTGGCCCGGTACTCCAGCCAGCTCTTGTCCCCCCAGGGGTACTCGTCCAGCTCGTAGATCTTGGAGGCGTTGCCCGGACGGGTCTCCGCGTGGAAGGCGTAGGGGTCGGCCTTGGCCACCACCTTGCCGTCGGGCCCCTGGATGGCATACTTATAGGTATCATAGCGCTTCAGGCCGGGGATGAACCCCTGCCAGATCCCGCCCTCCACCTTTTCCAGGGGAGCGGCGGTCTCATCCCATCCGTTGAAATCTCCGAAGACGCACACCTGCTTGGCGTTGGGCGCCCACACCCGGAAGGTGCAGCCGCTCTGGCCGTCCACCTCGTCGGCGTGGGCCCCAAAACACCGCCATGCGTGGCAGCTGCGCCCCTCCGAGAAGGTTTCCAACTCTAAAAACAGGTCATATTCGGATAGTTTTCCATGATAATTGACCAATGAGATCACCTCATTCCTATCAGATCAGCCGATTTTGCGTCTAAAATGACAAGTGTGCAAAACCGAGATCCCTGATATTTATATAAATTATACAACACGCGTTTCACACCGTCAAGTCAAAAGGGTGTGAAATGGAATTTTATAGGGCTGAATATACAGGGCAATGTCCCGCCGCGCCGTTTTTCACAGAAAAGCCGCGGGGCGGGACATATTTCATTTTGACTTATCCGGCCATGAGCATCTCTTCCAGAAGCCGGGAGAAAATTTTGGGAATTGTGAGCCGTTCCACCCCCTGGGCGGAGAGGATGGGGACGGCGTCCCGCACCTGGCCGTCCAGAGAGACCTCCATCTCTCCCACGGTCTGCCCCTGTTCCACCGGAGCGGCCAGATCCTGGGCCAGGGTGACCTTGGTGGAAATCTGCCCCTCCTGGCCCTTCCGGACCAGCAGGCGGCACTCCCGCGCCAGCTGGGGCTGGACCTGTCCCTGCTCGCCCAGCAGCACCGGGATGGGGGCCAAGGGGGAGTCCGGGTATACGCTGACCAGAGTGTAGGAGGCGAAGCCGTAGTCCAGCAGGGCCTTGGCGTCCTCAAAGCGGTCGGCGGAGGTGGGGGACTTCATCACCACGGCAATGAGCTCCATGCCGTCCCGCTCCGCCGAGGCCGACATGCAGTAGAGGGCAGAGTCGGTGGAGCCGGTCTTCAGGCCGGTGGCACCCTGGTAGAAGCGGACCAGGCGGTTGGTGTTGGTCAGCCCGAAGGCCCCGTTCCGGATGGAGTCCATCCAGATGGTGGTGTACTCCCGGACGCTGGGGTGGTTGAGCACCAGCTCCCGGGACATGAGGGCGATGTCATGGGCGGAAGTCACATGGCCCTGGGCGGGCAGACCGGTGCAGTTGAGGAAGGTGGTGTCCCCCATCCCCAGCTCCTGAGCCCGCCGGTTCATCTGCTCCACAAAGGCGGTCTCGCTCCCCGCCAGATACTCCGCCATGGCCACGGCGGCGTCGTTGCCCGAGACCACGGTGATGCACTTCACCAGCTCGCCCACCGTCATCTGTTCCCCCTCTTTCAGGTAAACCTGGGAGCCGCCCATGCCGGCGGCATAGGCGGAGACGGTGACCACGTCCTCCTTGGCGATGCGGCCGCTGTCCAGGGCCTCGAAGATGAGCAGCAGGGTCATCACCTTGGTGACGCTGGCCGGTTCCAGCTTTTCGTGGGACGCCTTTTCATAGAGGAGGGTCCCGGTCTCCTTCTCCATCAGCACCGCGGAGGCGGCGGAGAGGTCCAGGGCCGGCTGGGCCGCTTCCGCCGTCTCCCCGGCCGCCGCCGCGGGGCCGGTGAGCAGAGCCGCCGTCAGCAGCAGGGCACAAATTCGCTTCATGGAACAAACGCCTCCCGTTTCTTGGTCTTGTGGATTCAGGATGTGGAGGCGAGGAGCCTTCTATACCCGGCGGGAGGCCGGTAAATTTTTGCTTTCCGGCATCACACGCCCTTTACCATAATCCAGGATGTGCGATTTTTTTGTAAAATTCCGCCGTGGCGGGAGAAAAATTTCTTATTGGGACGGAAACGTACAACTTTTTCCCCCTGCCCGCCTGGGGTGAGGAGGGATATGGTGAAGAGAGACAAGAGGGCTCTGGACCGGGAGGCACTGCTGGAGCAGATGGGAAAGCTGGCCTGCGCCAAGGTCAATGACGCCGTTAAGCTGGCCTACCTTCCGGAGGAGGAGCGGGACGCCATCGGGCGGCTGGATCTGTCCGCCCTGACGGAGTTCCGGCGCAGCGGGGCGGGGACGGTGGAGATGAAATTCACCGACCGGATGCGGGCTTTGGAGCGGCTGCTGGAGCTGAGCGGACCCAGCGGGGAGGAGCAGCTGGAGCGGTTTTTGCAGAGAATGGAGGAGCCGGAGGCGTGAGACCCCTGAAGTTTTCCAAAAAGCAGCGGCGGGTGCTCACCTGGTGGCGGCCCTCCTCCCCGGACAGCGGCTATGACGCCATCTTATGCGAGGGGGCGGTGCGCAGCGGCAAGACGTTATGCACCGGGCTGTCCTTCTTCTGCTGGGCTATGACCTGCTTCGCTCAAAAGAGCTTCGCCCTGTGCGGCAAGTCCGTGCCGGCGGTGCGGCGGAACCTGTGGCAGGAGCTGCGGCCCATTCTGCGGGAGATGGGGTTTCAGATCCGGGAGCGGCTGTCCCAGAACCGGATCGACATATCTCTGGGCAGGCGGCGCAATACCTTCTATCTGTTCGGCGGGCTGGATGAGCGGTCCGCCGCTCTGGTCCAGGGGATCACCCTGGCGGGGGCCCTGCTGGACGAGGCGGCGCTGATGCCCCGCTCCTTTGTGGAGCAGGTGTGCGCCCGGTGCTCGGTGGAGGGGAGCCGGCTGTGGTTCTCCTGCAACCCGGAGAGCCCCGCCCACTGGTTCTATCAGGAGTGGGTCCAGAAGGCCCGGGAGAAGAATGTGCTGCGGCTGTCCTTTACCATGGAGGACAACCCCGGCCTGTCCCGGGAGACCATCCGGCGGTACGAGGCCATGTTTCAGGGGGCCTTCTACCGCCGGTTCATTCTGGGGGAGTGGGCCCAGGCGGAGGGCCTGGTCTACGACTTCTTCGGGCCGGAGCTGGTGCGGGAGGTACCGGAGGGGCTGGGCGGACCCTGGTACATCTCCTGTGACTACGGGACGGTGAACCCCACCTCCATGGGCCTTTGGGGCAGAAAAGGCGGAGTTTGGTACCGGGCGGCGGAGTTTTACTACGACTCCCGGAGGGAGCGGAGGCAGAAGACTGACGGAGAGTACGCCCAGGACCTGTCCGCGCTGGCGGGCGGACGGAAGATCCAGGGCGTGGTGGTGGACCCCTCCGCCGCCAGCTTTCTGGAGCTGCTCCGGCGGCAGGGGTGGCCGGTGGTCCGGGCCAAAAACGACGTGCTCTCCGGCATCCGCACCACGGCGGAGCTGCTGCGGGCGGGAAAAATCGTCATCTGCTCCCCCTGCCGGGATGCCATCCGGGAGTTCGGACTGTACTGCTGGGATACCTCTGGCACCGGCGGCGACCGGGTGGTCAAATCCAATGACCACGCTATGGACGACATCCGTTACTTCGCCGCCACGGTGGCGGCAAAGAATGGCGGAAGTTTCTTTGCCGGAAGTGTAGAGCGGGCTTCCATTTAACGAAGATCCGGGAGAGGGAGGAAATTTGATGTGAAGTGGTTTGCAAAGAAAAAACCGGCGGCCAGGGCACCCCAGGTCCAGCTGCGGGACGTGGAGCACCACCCCTTTGGGATGCTGGACCGGTACGTCCCCCTGCGCCGGGGGGAACTGGACCTGTACCGCTCCATCCGGGAGGCGGTGCCCATTGTGGACGCCGCCCTTTTGAAGCTGGTGCGGCTGTGCGGGGGCGTCATTGTCCGATGCCCGGACCCGGAGGGCCAGAGGGGGCTGGAGCAGTTTTTGGCCCAGGTGGACACCGGGCGGGGCCAGAGGGGCATCCAGTCCTTTCTGGACCAGTATCTGGACTCCATGTTCACCTGCGGCCAGGGGGTGGGAGAGATCGTCCTCTCCCCCGGCGGGCAAGACATTGCCGCCCTGCTGTGCGCCGACCCGGGGCAGGTGGAGATCAAGGAGGGGGACACGCCCCTGGACTTCCGGCTGTGCACCCGGGACGGGAGCGGGCAGCCGGAGGAGCTGCCCTGGCAGGAGCTGCTGCTGTTCACCCCCTTTCAGCCGGGGACGGACAGCCCCTACGGGGTGTCCCTGCTGCGGTCCATGCCCTTTTTAAGCGGAATCCTCCTGAAAATCTACCAGGCCGTCGGCCAGAACTGGGAGCGGGTGGGCAATCTGCGCTTCGCCGTGGTGTGCAAGCCCGGCGAGGGGGACGGCCTGTCCGCCCAGGAGCGGGGGGAAATGGTGGCCAGCGAGTGGTCCGCCGCCATGCGCTCCACCCGCCAGGGGGCGGTGCGGGACTTTGTGGCGGTGGGCGACGTGGACATCAAGGTCATCGGCGCGGACAACCAGGTGCTGGACAGTGAGGTGCCGGTGCGGCAGATTCTGGAGCAGCTCATCGCCCGGACGGGGATTCCGCCCTTTCTGCTGGGGCTGTCCTGGTCCTCCACCGAGCGCATGAGCGCCCAGCAGGCCGACCTGCTCACCAGTGAGATCACCGCCATCCGCCGGGGGGTGGAGCCGGTGGTCCGGAGGGTGTGCCAGCTGTGGCTGCGCCTCCATGGCATTGCCGGGCCGGTGGAGGTGGACTGGGAGGACATCAACTTGCAGGATCTGGTGGAGGAGGCCAAGGCCGGGCTCTATCAGGCCCAGACGGAACAGATCAGGAGGGAGACAACGTGAAGATCATCAAAACATCCCAGGAGCCCCAGGCGGTCCTTCAGCCGGGACACCTGGAGGACATCAACCGCTTCAGCCGCACGCCCCTGACGGAGGCGGAGGTGTACGCCTTCTCGGTGCGCCTGTGCGACAACGAGGTGGACCGGGACGGGGAGCGGTTTGCCCCCAGGACCCTGGAGCAGCTGGCCCCCCTGTTTGTGGGCAAGAGCGGTATCTTTGACCACAACTGGAGCGCCCAGGGCCAGGCGGCCCGGCTCTACCGCACCGAGGTGATGGCGGAGCCCGGACGCCTTACCCAGGCGGGGGACCCCTACTGCTGGCTGAAGGGGTACGCCTATATGGTGCGCACTCCGGACAACCAGAGCCTCATCGCCGAAATCGAGGGGGGTATCAAAAAGGAGGTCAGCGTGGCCTGCTCGGTGGAGAAGGCGGTGTGCTCCATCTGCGGCGCGCCCCGGGGAGAGAGCTGCGGTCACAAGCCCGGGGAGGTGTACGACGGGAAGCTGTGCTACATCAGCCTGGAGGAGGCCAGCGACGCCTACGAGTTCTCCTTCGTGGCGGTGCCCGCCCAGCCCCGGGCCGGGGTGGTCAAGGGATTTTTTGGACGCCGGGAGGCGGCCTGTCTGAAGGAGCTGGTCCAGGGAAATGCCGGATGCGCCCGGGAGCTGGAGACGCTGGAGCACGAGGCGGCTCTGGGCCGGAAGTGGCTTTCCTCCCTCCGCGCCGATGTGGTGCGGCTGGGTGGGCTGGCCGACCCCAAGCTGGACTTGGCGGTGCTGAAAGCCATCGCCGAAAAGCTGGAGGAGGGGGAGCTCCAGGAGCTGAAGCGGGCCTATCAGGCCCGGGCCCAGGAGCGGTATCCTCTGGCGGTGCAGCTGAAGTACGGAAAGGAACCGGAGCGGCGCCCCGAGGAGGACGGGGCGTTCTTGATCTGACCGGCAGGTTCGGGTTGGATTCTGAATCTTTGAAGAAAAAACAAAGGAGGAACACACAGTGAGTAAGGTTTCGTTTGAGGACATCGGGGCGGTTATCGCCACCTTTGCCGCCCAGGACGGCGTAAAGCCCGGCCAGATGGTGAAGATCACCGCCAACGGCGAGGTGGGGGCGTGCAGCGCCAACGACGCCTTTGCCGGGCAGGCCCAGTCTGTCCGGGGCGGCTTTGCCGGGGTGCAGGTGAAGGGTTTCCTGACTCTGCCCATTACCGGCAGCGTGGCACTGGGCCGGGTCAGTCTGGCGGCCGACGGCACCGGCGGCGTGCAGACGGCCTCCACCGGCGGCGTGCCCGCCCTGGTGGTCAGTGTGGACGCTGCGGCCAAGACCGCCGTGGTCTGTCTGTAAGAAAAAGGAGGTTTTTGCTATGGCGAATCAGTTTGACACCATCCGCCTGGAGAAGGGGATGTACCAGGAGGCGGGCCGCTCCTTTACCCAGGTGCTGGAGCGGCTGGACCCCTCGGAGCAGTACAAGGGCACCCGCCTGGAGGGGCTGGACGCCTTCCAGCGGCAGCTCAAGCGCTTTGACATCAAGGTGAAGGGGGCGGGCTCCGACCCGGTGGAGAAGTTCTTCCGCACCGCCGATTCGGCGGTGCTCTTCCCCGAGTACATCGCCCGCTCGGTGCGCCAGGGCATGGAGGAGGCCAACCTGCTCCCCGCCATCACCGCCGCCACCACCCGCTTCGAGGGGATGGACTACCGCTCCATCACCGCCGAGGCCGGGGGCGGCGAGAAGGAGCTGAAGGCGGTGGACGAGGGGGCGGCCATCCCCGCCACCACCATCAAGGTCCAGGCCAACCTGGTGAAGCTCCACAAGCGGGGGCGCATGCTGGTGGCCTCCTATGAGGCGGTGCGGTACCAGAAGCTGGACCTGTTCTCCGTCACCCTGCGGCAGATCGGCGCACACATCGCCCGGATGCTGCTCTCCGACGGTGTGGATGTGCTGATGAACGGGGACGGCAACGACAACGAGGCGGAAGCGGACGAGACCACCGCCGCCTCCACCCTCACCTATGACGATTTGGTGACCTTCTGGGGTAAATTTGATCCCTATGAGATGAACACCCTGCTGGTGAGCCCCGACGTGATGCTGAAGATGCTCAAGCTCACCGAATTCAAGGACCCCCTCACCGGGCTGAACTTCCAGGGCACCGGCAAGCTGACCACCCCCCTGGGGGCCACCCTGCTGCGCACCTCGGCGGTGCCCGCCGACACCATCATCGGCCTGGACCACCGGTACGCCCTGGAGCTGGTTCAGGGCAGCGACGTGATGGTGGAGTACGACAAGCTCATCGACCGGCAGCTGGAGCGGGCGGCCATCACCACCCTGTGCGGCTTTGCCAAGCTGTTCCCCGACGCCTCCCGGGTGCTGAAGGTCAAGGCGGCGGAAGAGGACTGACGATGACGGAGATGGTTCTGAAGCTGCTGGCCGCCATGGGGGCGGACACCAGCCAGGAGGAGCTGCTCACCCCCCTGTGTCAGGCGGTCCAGGACTCCCTCGCCCGGCGGCTGAGGCCGGGGGTGGCGGCGGAGGACTGTGAGAGCGCCTTTGTCACCGCCGCGGCCTGGATGGTGCTGGCGGGGTTGCGCACCGGGGACGGCGGGGAGGGCGTCACCGCCTTTACCGCTGGGGACGTGACCATCCGCCGGGAGGGCGGCCGGGAGACGGCCGCCCTCCTGGAGCAGGCGGAGCGGCTGATGGCCCCCTATGTGGTGGACGGCGGCTTCTTTGTCCAGGGGGTGAGGGGATGATGGATCGGGAGTGGTCCGCCCTGCTGGAGCGGTACGGCCAGAGGGTGGTGCTGCACCAGGGGGAGCAGGAGACCGCCGGGAGGGCGTTTTTGCAGCCCATCCGGGAGACCGGGCAGGAGCAGCAGGTCCCCAGCCCCCTGGGATTCCGCCGGGAGGACCGGTTTTTATATCTGGGGGCCCCGGACTGTCCCCTGGGGCAGGAGGACTGGGTGGAGTGGAACGGCGGCGCCTATGAGGTGTGGTCCACCCACCCGGTCCATGTGGGGCAGACCGTTTTGTATACCTGGGCGGTGCTCCGGCCCAGGGATCTGGAGGCGGAGGTGGCGCTATGAGCGATGGACTGGACAAGATCCGGGAGCGGATGGCGGACTATTTGAACGCCCAAGGCGTGGCCGCGGTCACCGCTTGGCCGGCGGAGGAGCGCCTGCGGCGGGAGGGCGCGGTGGCGGCGGTCACCCTGAGAGCCTGTCAGGCGGGGCCAGCCGGCTTTCAGTCCTACTTAGGGGAGCGATACAACCAGGAGACGGAACAGTGGGAGGAGATCTATGGCCGGAAGGTTCAGCTGACCTTCGGCCTGGACCTGTACGCCCTGCCCCAGGCTGGGGAGGCGGCCCTTCAGACCGCGCTGGATATTCTGGCCCAGGCCTGCGCCGG
>NBJMR02800__coassemble_2045_pt1 | contig 17893 bp, 17 predicted proteins | sample NBJMR02800__metabat2_low_PE_003 | metagenome-assembled genome bin NBJMR02800
TCTACGGTGCTCAAGACCAAGGCTGCCAAAAGGGATATTCCGATTCCCAAGTGCCTGGTGGACTGTCTGCGGGAAGCGAAAGATAATTCCATATCGGATTATGTGATTGCGGACAGCAAAGGAGAGCCGTTGGCCGCTTCGCAGTTTCAAAGGGTATGGCAGTATGTAGTTGTCCGGTCCACCAAGCCCCGCAACTACTATAAGTATGTGAATGGCCAGAGCATCAAATATACGGTTACCCCAACGCTGGGAATGACACAAAAAAATCAACCGAAAATCAAATATACGTTGGACTTTGATGTGACCCCGCACCAGCTGCGGCATACTTACATCACCAACCTGCTCTATGCGGGGGTTGATCCAAAGACCGTTCAATATCTTGCCGGACATGAAAATAGCAAAACAACTATGGACATTTATGCGAAAGTGAAATATAATAAACCTGAAGAGCTGTTCGGAGTTGTGAACAGCGCTTTTCATCAGACAGTCATTGATTGAGATGCCATTGATTTTCGTGGTTACCACATAGGATAACTGAGCAACAGAAAGCTGGAAAACCCCGGAATATCAAGGAAAATCAGCTCAAAAAGGCGCGCAATACGGCCTGAAGGCCGCCCGTCGTGCGCCCCAGTTCTCCAAGCGCTGATCTTTCCAGACATACGTCAAAAATGCCGCCCAGTCGGGCGGCATTTTTTTATCTCATGCTCGTTTCCACAGCAGCAGGTTATCCTCAAAGAAGGCGGCTGCCCGGCCGGTATCCTTCAGCCAGGACAGGTAGGAACGCACCGTGCTGCCCACCAGCACATACTGCTCATAGGTCATGGTCAAATCGTATGTTGTAAAGAGCCGCTGGAGGATCTGTTCAAAGCACAGCGGCTGCGCGCAGACATGGAGGATCTGCTCCGCCACCTGATGGACCTTGGCAATGTTGTAGTCCGCCAGCGGCGCGATGTCCTCCGCCGCCTCCGCATGGGCCGGAACAAAGCACATCGCTCTCATCCCCTTGACCTTCTCCAGGGTCTCCAGGTACCGGGCCACATCATAGATAAACCCGATCTGATATTTGTCCAGCGTCTCCCGGCTGGAGAGGCAGTCCGCGAGATACACCACATCGTCCGGCGTCCGGTACCCCACCATATCAAAGAAGTGTCCGGGGAGGTCGATGGCCGCAAAGCCCTCCGGAAGACAGCCGGGCGTCAGCTCCTCGGCATCGCTCCCCTGGGCCATCAGAAACTTGTGCCGAAGTTCCCGGAAGGGATAGCCCCCGTATAAAAAGGACGGCTCCAGGACTGTGTGCTGCGTAAAGTCACGCTCCACTCCGGGGGCGAAAATCCTGCACCCTGTCTGCCTCTGGAGATACTGATTCCCCCCGATGTGGTCGGCATTGGAGTGGGTGTTGTAGATCGCGGTGAGACGCCAGCCGTTGGCCTCCAGAATCTGCCGCACCTTGCGCCCGGCGTCCTTATCGCTCCCGCTGTCAATCAGGCAGACACGGTCCCCCTCCAGGCGAACCAAGCCGATTTTGGCCGGACACTGGATATAACAGCTTCTGTCTGTGACCTGGATCAGTTCGTACATGATGCGCTCCCCTCTCTTTCGTGCGGGTTCAGAATCCTCCCGCCTGGTCTGACTGGTTATTCTACCACTATAAGGTGCTCCGGGCGATTTGTCAATCCAGCCGCCCCTCTTTTCACGGCCCGCTGCCCACACCGCTCATACCGGCTGTGCGCACGTTCTTTTCCTCCGCATAGTGAGCTCAATGAAAAAGCCGGGCAGCACAGCCCAAAAAGGACTGCTCTGCCCGGCTTTCGTTTTTCCTTGAAGGCCGTCAGACGCCTCAGAACAGGGACACCCCGGAAATGGTCAGAGGCAGGTCGGTAAAGTAGTTAATGGGGTCCACACGACTGCCGTTCACCCGGACTTCAAAGTGGAGATGGTTGCCGGTGGAGGAACCGGTGGTGCCCACGTAACCGATCACCTGTCCCTGGGAGACAGTGTCTCCCTTGGAGCAGTTCCGGCGGACCATATGGGCATACAAGGTAGAGGTGCCGTCGCTGTGGCTGACCACCACATAGTTTCCGTAGGAGTTGTTATAGGTGGAGGTGGTCACCACGCCGCTCTTGGCGGCCAAAATACTGGTGCCGCTGGAGGCCGGGATGTCGATTCCCGTATGGTTGTTGGCCTTTCCGGTGATGGGGTGCTTCCGGCTGCCAAACAAAGAGGACAAATTATACCGGCCAGGCAGGGGCCACAGGAAACCGGACTCGCTGGGCACGTTGGCAATCTGTGCGGCCAATTCCCGCTCGGCGGCGGCGATCTCCGCAGTGGCCGCATCCGAGGCAGCCCGCAGCTGGGCCTCTCGGGCCTCCAGTTCGTCCTCCTGGTTGCTGATCTGGCTGAGCAGGGCATCCACTTCAGACTCCTGAGCCTGGAGGTTCGCCTGAGCGGCCTCCTGCTCTGCTTTGGCATCTTGCTGCTCCTGACGGGCGGTCTCCAGTTCCGCCTTGTCCTCCTCGATCTGCTCCCGCAGGGCGATAAGCTGGTCCATGACCTGGTTGTCATAGTCCATGATCTCCTCCACCATCATGGCGTTGTCCAGCAGGTCCGCAAAGTCCTTGGAGGAGAACAGAATGGACCAGTAGGAGACCTCCCCCTGTTCCTCCATGTACCGTACCCGCTCACAGAACAGCTCGTACTGGGCCTGTTCCTCCGCCTCCGCCTGACTGAGCTCCTCCTGCTTCTGGGCGATGAGCTCATCGTATTTGGCGATCTGGGCGGCAATGGTATTGATCTCCGCCCGGGTGGCGTTGATCTGCTGTTCCAGCAGTGTTTTGCGTGCCATAGCATTCTCTCGATCCGCCGCCAAGGAGTCCAATTGGTCCTGAATCTCCTCCTGCTGCTGCTTGAGGCTGTTGGCCTCCTCCTTCATTGCGTCGATCTCCGCCTGGGTCACGGCGGAGGCGGGAACCACCACCGCCTCGGGCAGCAGAGAGACCGCCACCGCCGCTGTCAGGGCTAGGCCGCACAGGCGAAATGCCCACTTTCTTCCGTGTTCTTTCCACCACTGTCTCATGCCGGCCACCTCACCGCATCCAGAAGGTGCTCACCATGGGCAGGATCAGAGCAATCACCATCACCACGGCCAAAATGCCCATTACAATCCGCTGCTTCTTCGGTCTCATGCCTTGCGCTCCTTTCCCACGAAACCTTATACCTGCAAAAACTTTCGAATGGCCAGCACCGAGCCCACCACACCGATGAGCAGACCGGCCACGATAAATACCAGCAAAAACTGCCACGCCAGAGAGGTAAAGGGCAGAACGGTGATGAGGGACAGGCCGTTGGTCTGGATGATGGCCTTGCTCACCAGCTCATAGATGCCCCACTGGGCAAAGAAGGCCACCAGGGCGCCGGTCATGCCCAGGATCATGCCCTCCACGATGAAGGGCCACCGGATAAAAGCGTTGGTGGCGCCGCACATCTTCATAATGGCGATCTCCTCCCGGCGGTAGAAGAAGGCCAGCTTGATGGTGTTGGCGATGATGAACAGGGACACCACGGCCAGCATGGTCACCAGCACAATGGCCACGCCGGCGGCGATGTTCCGCACCATGACGAATCCCTGGGCGATGTCGTAGGCCGCGTTCACATCGACAATGCCGGTGATCCCATCCACCTGCTCCGAGGTGGCCTGGAGCTGCTCGATGTCGTCCACATGGATCTCAAAGCGGTCCCGCAGCACCTCGTCGGGCAGATCCGCCAGCAGGGGGTTGTCCTCCCGGCCCGCCCGAAAATCGTCCAAAGCCTCCGCCCGGGTGACAAAGGCCACCTGACCCACATTGGGCACCGCCTCAATCTGACTCTGGAGGGCCCGGGCCTCCTCCTCTGTGTAGTTCTCGTCCACATAGGCCAAAAACAGATTGTCGTCCTCCAGGTCCCCCAGCATGTGGTTCAAGTTCACTGCCACCAGGGAAAAGGAGCCCATAATCAGAAGGCAGGCCACAATCATGCACACGGCGGCAAAGGACATAAAGCCGTGGGTGAAGATGGAGTGGAAGCCCTCGCTGCAGTAATACTGAAAATCAAACCTTCTCGCCATTGTAATACCCGCCTGTCTCGTCGTTGATGATGCGGCCGTCCTCGATGGCCACCACCCGCTTGGTGAACCGGTTCACCAGGCTCTTCTCATGGGTGACCACCAGCACGGTGGTGCCCAGATCGTTGATGCGCTCCAGCAGCATCATGATCTCCAGGGACCGGTGGGGGTCCAGGTTGCCGGTGGGCTCGTCGGCGATGATCATATTGGGGTTGTTCACCAGAGCCCGGGCAATGGCCACACGCTGCTGCTCACCGCCGGAGAGCTGGCCGGGGTACCGGTCCGCCTTGTGCTCCAGCCCCACCAGCTGCAGCACATAGGGAATGCGCCGCTTCACGTCCCGGGGGGAGGCCCCGATGGCCCGCATGGCGAAGGACAGGTTCTCATATACCGTCTTTTTGTCGATAAGGCGGAAATCCTGGAAGATGATGCCCAGGGTCCGCCGCATGAGGGGCACCTGCCGGGGGCTGATGTTGTTCAGGCTGTACCCGTTGACCATGAGCTTGCCCTCGGTGAGGCCGATCTCCCCGGTGATAAGTTTGATGATGGTGGACTTGCCGGACCCGGAGGGTCCCACCAGAAAGACGAACTCCCCGTCGTCAATGCGCAGGTTGATGCCCTTCAGGGCCTTGGTGCCGTTGTCGTACTCCTTATAAACGTCAATAAAGCGTATCATGTAAGATAGTCCTCACGATATAGTTATGTCGGGGCGCGCCATGCGCCCAAATAAAGTCAGTCCTGAGGCGGGACGCGCCGGCGGCCCTTCCCTCAAAACGAAAATGCGCTTCTCACAGTTTCCCAAAGCAACAAGTGGAAATGTTTTCCCGGGAAATCCTGTGCCCTATTAGGTTACACCCGTAACCTTTCTTTGTCAATGGCAATTTTCGGTTTTATGTCACCTTTTTTGGCCGCCGGATTCCACAAGAAAAAGAGCCTCTGTCCGCCTCGCGGCAGACAGAGGCCCCATTTTGCACTCTGTAGAATTGTCAGGACTCGATTCCCCGGGAAATGAGGTACTTCTTGACCATCAGAGCCACCTTGAAGGTGATGGCGTCGTCGAACTCCCGCAGGTCCAGGCCGGTGAGCTTCTTGATCTTCTCCAGGCGGTACACCAGGGTGTTCCGGTGGACGAAGAGCTTCCGGGCGGTCTCGGACACATTCAGGTTGTTCTCGAAGAACTTGTTGATGGTGAGCAGGGTCTCCTGGTCCAGGGCGTCGATGGGGTTTTTCTTGAAAACCTCCTGGAGGAACATCTGGCACAGGATGGTGGGCAGCTGATAGATCAGCCGGCCGATGCCCAGGTTCTCGTAGTTGATGACCGTCTTTTCGGTGTCGAACACCTTGCCCACGTCGATGGCCACGCCGGCCTCCTTGTAGGCCCGGGCCAGATCCCGGATGTGGTTGACCACGGTGCCGATGCCGATGACCACCTTGATGCCCAGCTCCTGGGTGACGGCGGTGGCGATCTGCTTGGCGATGCGCTGGAGCTCCCGGGCGTCCGCCCCTTCGGGCAGCTGCTTGATCAGAGCCACGTCGGTCTCGTTGATGGAGATGACGAAGTCGGTCTGCTTGTCCGGGAACAGGTTCTGGATGACGTCGATGGTGCTCACGTCGGCGGGGCCCAGCTGGCGCACCAGGAAGGCGGCCCGGGGCGCCTCGGAGACGAAGTGCAGCTCCTTGGCCTGAGTATAAATATCACCCAGAAGAATATTGTCCGAGATGATATTTTTCACAAAGGTGGCCTTGTCGTGCTTCTCCTCATAGTAGGCCTTGGCCCCGTTGAAGGCCACCACCGCCATGGCGCACAGGGAGCCGGCCATCTCGTCCTCCCCCTGCACAAAGGCGGCATAGTCGAACTGAGCCCCCCAGCCCGCCAGGGGCTTGAAGGTCTTTCCCTCAAAATGGGCGGCGGCGTGGTCCGCGGCATTGACGGCGGTCACCGCGCCGGACCAATGCTCGCCAATGCAGGTCAGTTCACTGCACGCCACCACGATCCCGTCTGCATCGATCACACCCACAGTGCGGTCGACGCTGTCTTTCATCTGGAGTACCACTCCCTGAAACATCCTGCTGGACACATGGATCCCTCCCAAGTAAAACTCTTGAAACAACTATTGACATTATAACGGTTTACCCCCCGGTTTGGCAAGAGGGTTTCCCAATTTTTTTGTGAAAAACAACCAAAACCTTGCGAGAAACTCACTGTCCCCTTCGCAGAGCTGCTACCTCCTCCCGGGTGAGGGGCCGCCACTCCCCCGGTTCCAGAGACGGGTCCAGCCGGATGGGCCCCATGGACAGGCGCTTCAAGTACCGCACCGGCTTCCCCCGGGCGGCCAGCATCCGCTTCACCTGGTGGTACTTCCCCTCCCGGAGGGTGACCAGGCACTCCGAGCCGTCCCCCAGGGGCTCCAGACCTGCGGGCAGGCAGGCAAGGCCGTCCCCCAGCACCATCCCCTGGGCCAGGGCCTCCGCGTCGGCCGCATCCACCGTCCCGTCCACCTGGGCGTAGTACACCTTGTCCACATGCTTGTTCGGGGCGAGCAGGTCGTGGCCCAGGGGTCCGTCGTCGGTGAGGAGGAGCAGGCCCTCGGTGTCCTTGTCCAGCCGCCCCACGGGAAACAGGCCCCGGCGGCGCAGGTGCTCCGGCAGAAGGTCCAGCACCGTTTTCTGGTTTCGGTCCTCGGTGGCGGACAGCAGCCCCGCCGGCTTGTGGAGCATCAGATACACAAAGGGTGCGCAGTCCACCTCCCGGCCGTCCACGGACAGCCGAACCCGCTCCGGATCGAACTTGTCCTCCGGGCGGGCCGCAGGGCGGCCGTCCGCCAGCACCCGGCCCTGCCGGACCAGGTCCTTCACCTCCCGCCGGGACCAGTGCCCGGTGGAGGCCAGCAGCTTGTCCAGCCGCTCCAGCGCCATACCGCCGCCCCCGTTTCCTGAAAATTCGGACTGTTTTTTCACACGTCGGTCTATTGTACCAAAAGGCACAAGGAAATTCAATACTTTTTTGTTCTCACCCCGGCATACCCCTGTCCCGGGGCGCATAAGAATGAAGCAAAGACCAGGAACGGGAAGGAGATATGCGCTGTGTTGATTATGACCGCAAAGCTGCCCAGAAGAAAGCTGGCCTTCAGCGTGGCCGCCGCCGCGCTGGTGTGCTGCGCAGCTCTGGCGCTGAATTTGGGGGGCGGCGCGTTCCAAGCCGCCTCGGCCTCCGCCTCCGGCCTCCCCAGCCCCAAGGGCGTGAAGTCCAACGAGGACCGGGTGGCCTACCTGGAGGGCTACGGCTGGCAGGTGCTGGAGGAGCCCCTGGCCACCGAGGAGCTGCTCATCCCGGAGGAGATGGATGAGAGCTACGACGACTACCTGGCCCTCCAGACCAGCCAGGGCTTCGACCTGGAGCAGTACGCCGGCAAGCGGGTGAAGCGGTACACCTATGAGATCACCAACTACCCCACCGGCGAGGCGGGGGTCCAGGCCAATCTGATGCTCTACCGGAACACGGTCATCGGCGGCGAGGTTCTCTCCCCCCAGATGGACGGATTTCTCCACGGGCTGTCCATGCCGGCCGGGTCGTGACAGCCCCCTCTCCCCCATATCCATGCGGCCCCGCCGGGGCTGCTTTTTTGTGCCCTTCCAGCCGGTCAGCCTCCACAAAAAGCCCCTCAAAAAGTTGTATCATTCTCCAAATATTTCAGGATATTCCCCACAGGATTGACAATATCGCCAGGCGATATTACAATATCATTAGACGATATCGACTCACGATATTATATCCCAAGGAGGTGTTCAGATGGGCGGAAACAGCCGCGGTCCTCTGACCGAACCTATGTTTTATGTCCTGATGTCTTTCCTGCGCCGGGACATGTGCGGCACAGAGATTACCGAATTTGTCGAACGAAAGACCCGCGGCCGGGTCAAGCTGGGCCCGGGCACCCTGTACACCCTGCTGGGCAAGTTTCAGGACGAGAAGCTCATCCAGGAGACCGAGGTGGACGGCCGCAAGCGCACCTACCGCATCACCCCCAAGGGGCGGGCGGTATACCAGGAGGAGGTGGACCGCCTGCGGTCCTGCCTCATGGACGCGGAGGAGGAGGGAATTTTATGAAGTGCATCCGAAAATTCACCCCGGTGTCCCCCTATGACATTCAGGGGCTGGAGAGCTGGCTGGAGGACCAGTCCCTGCGGGGGCTGTTCCTGGTGAAATTTGGCACCACCTTTTCCATCTTTGCCCAAGGGGTCCCAAAGCGCACCCGGTACCGGGTGGAATACTGCAAACCCTACTACACCGACGAGCCTCCCCAAGACCTGCTGGACCTGTACCGGGACTTTGGCTGGGAGTTCGTGTGCTGGGCTGGGAACATCGACCTGCCCATCTTCCGCACCCAGGACTCCCAGGCGGAGGAGCCCCACACTGACCCGTCTCTCCAGGGGGCGCTGCTGGAGAAGGTGGCAGAGCGGCTGAAACGGGCGTTTCTCCACGACGCTATTCTTCTCCTGGCTGTGTTCAGCCTGATGCTGGCCGCCGGCCTAGCGCTCTCTGTGATCTCCTACCCGGTCCTCCTGGCCGTTATCGCATATGGGGCGGTCCAGACCTTCACACGCTGCCGCAACTGGCTGCGGGTCCGGACAGTCGTCCGGTCCCTGCAGGACGGCGTTCCCATGGGCCACAAGATTTCCTATCCCAACCGCGTCAGGAGCAATCTGGCCCAATTTGTCCTGCTTCTCCTATTCCTGGCCTCTCTCTTGCTCCACTATCACTTTAACAACACCCCTGCCCAAAACACCCAGGAGGACTTCTCCCCCATCCTCCTGTCCGAACTGGAGTGCCGCTCTGACTCTGTCGCTGTCATCAACTGTCCCCATCCTCTCTCCCTGTGTTACAGCCAGTGGGAGGTGATCCAGATCCAAACCTTCGGCGTCGAGGGGGGCCGGACAAACTGGGTTCGGATGGATGTGGACTGGTACCGCCCCCTAATTCCCGCTCTGGCGGAGCCCTTGGCCCGAGACCTGCTGCGCACCAGCATATGGCTGGATGACCTGGGCAGCTCCTGGTGGACTGCCCCCATTGCGGACAGGGACGGCTGGACCATCACAGAGTATAAACTGGAAAGCGTGGACTGGTGTGCCATAGCAGTCCATGAGGAGAGCGGTCTCCAGGCCGCGGCGGTGTGTGCCAATGGGCAAGCCGCTCGGGCCCGGTATACCGGAAGTGCAAATCTGGCGGACCATCTGGAGGAGCTGGCCGGGATGGTGGAGTAGGGATGGATTGCATCCGTCCTACAGAACAGGAGTTTGGAAAACGGCGGGCGGCTGATAGCCGCCCCTACAGAGAGCCCTATCACTAGGAGGGATTTTTATGAAAACTGTTCTCAAATGGAACCCGTACTTAGATTTCGAGCTCTCCGCCCAGGAGGCATGGCTGGAGGAACTCTCCCAGGAGGGCTTAACCATCCGGTTCCGGCTGGGCTCTCTGACGGTGTGTCATCGGGGCGACCCCCATCCAGGCCGCCGTTTCCGCATCGAGCCCGCCCGCACCTGGGAGAGCGCCTCCGACCCGCCCGCCAAGGAACTCACGGATGTGTACGAGGAGGCCGGGTGGCACTACCTGCTCCGCCTCCCCGGCGAGCGTGGGGAGCTGTTTTACACCGACGACCCCAGCGCCTCGGAGCCCTATACCGACCCGGAGACCCGTGCTCTGTCTCTGGCTAGCCTGCGGCGGCGGTTCGGCCGGCGGTGTCTGAGCGGCGCTCTGTCCATGCTGCTGCTCCTTTTCGACCACTTTGTGGCCTTCCCCATGGCGTTCTTAAACGCCCGCCCCTTCTCCTTTGGCGTCTGGGATCTTCTCCTGGTGCTGTGGTACGCCCTGGTGCTGTTTTATCTCGTTCAGGAGTGGCGGGGATTGAGACGCACCTGTCGGAGGCTGGAGCTGGGTGTAAGCGCACCCCTCCCTCCGCCCCGGAAAATGCGGGTCCTAAAAGCGGCCATGGACGCGCTGTGTCTGGCGATGTGGATCATCCTCCTAGCCCTGATCCTCTCCCTGGTCCCCCTCCTGTTTCTGTAAGGCGGCCCGCTAATTCCTAACTTCTCTGGAGGTGACTGCTGTGAACCGCCTCGTATTCAAGTGGAACCCCTACTTAGATTTTGAAATGAGCGCTCAGGAGGGTTGGCTGGAGGAACTCTCCCGCCGGGGTCTGCTGTTCCGCTCCCGAATCAGCCATTTGACCTGCTTTCAGGCAGGACCGCCCGCCCCGTACCGCCGCTTCCGCCTGGAGGTGATCCGGGACGCCCCCCTGTCTCCTCTGCTGGAGCTGTATCAGCAGGCGGGCTGGCACTATGACGGGCAATTCTGCGGCTCCCTGTACTATCTCTTTCACACGGACGATCCCACGGCCCCGGAACCCTACACCGACCCGTACTCCAAAGCCTTGGCCCTGGAGGAGCTGGTCCACCGGTTTCGGAGAGAATTCTGGGGGCAATTGACCTCTATCCTCATCTCGCTCTTTTCCTGCTTTGTCCTGTTTCCACGTGCATACCCCATATTGGAGTATCCGCCGTTTCTCCTCATGCTCCTCCTGCTGGACCTGACGTTGGTCCCCGTCGTCCTCTATCTCCGCCGCCAGTCCTGGCAGGGGATTCGCCGGGCCCAACAGCGGCTGGAGGAGGGAGACGCCACTCCCCTCCCCCCGGCCAAAAAGCTGGGAGTTCTGAAGAACGTGACCGACCTGACCACCACGGTTCTGTTCCTGCTCTGCATGGCCCTGGCGTTCGCCGAGCTCACCGCATGAGCAACCCCTTTCCAATTACGCTCCCCTGCTGACGTTTCTTTGGAGGTATTTTATGAAAAAGTTTTGGCTCCCCTACTCCCTATGGGACATCCAGGGGATCGAGCTGTGGCTCAACGAACTGGCCGCAAAAGGCTATGAAGTGAAACGCTTTTCCCGCTTCTGGTCCATAGGCCGGGTGGAATTTCAGCCCTCGGAGGAGGCCAAACACTGCCGCTACCGCCTGGAGCCCATTGGAAAGGGAACAAAAGAGCTGCGGGAGCGGGCAGCCAACTACCGGGAGCTGGGCTGGCGCTTTGTGGAGCAGATCGGCAAGCTGTACGCCGTCTACCGCTGTGACGACCCGGAGGCCCCGGAGCTGTACACCGACCCGGAGAGCTTAGGCTGGGCTATGAAAAAGCTCATCCGGCGGCAGTGGCTGGCGGCAGCGGCCGTCCTGCTCTGGGCCGGCTTGCTGCTGCGGGACATGCTTGCCCAGTTGTTCACCGCCCCCGCTGTCCTTGCCATGGAGCTGGTCCTGGATTTTGAGCGCCTGGCCCCTCTGCTTCTGGCGCTGCTGGTCGTGGTAGGCGGGACGGTGCTGGGCGTCCTGTATCAGACGGTTCGATTCACCGGCCTGCGCCGCCGCCTGGCCCAGGGGGAGCTGCCCCCGGTGCAGAAGCGCACCTATCCCCAGCTGCGGCAATTTCTGCTGACCCTGTTCCTGGTGGTCTTTCTGGTGGGATACTTCTTCTTTTTCAACTGGGTCAACAGCTGGCGGGAGCGGCCCCTGCCGGAGAATCCGGCGGAGTGGGATTTCCCCCATGTCACCCTCTCGGAGACGGTACCCGCCGGGACGACGCTGCGGGAGAACGCCCATCAAACGGTGACGCTCCCTAGCCGGCCTGGTCAAATCGTGTTCTTTTATGACCGGGCGTACACCTCCTGGCCGGCCCCGGAGCAGTACTACGTCACCCAGTCCGGCCTGGCCCGCCTGCCCGGCGAGATCTCCCGGCAGGTCCAGCTGGTTCAGGACTACACCAAAACCCGCGCCCCCTTTTTGGCAGAGTGGGTGTACGCCGGAAGGGTCCAGGAGTGGCGGCAGCGGCTGAACGCCTTGGTCTCTGAATATGGTGCGGAGGAAACGATCTCCTACCCGGGCCTGGACCAGTTGACCCGCTTCTCGTACCAGTATTGGGGTGAGGACTGGTCCCGGGCCTGCTATGTAGGCCGTCTGGGCAGTCAGGTGTTCGTACTGCATCTCCGGGGCCCCGACCTGGAAACACCCCTGGACCTGCTGGCGGAGCGGCTGGCGGCGGAGGCCGTCTGACACCCCCATAAAAATGAAATGAGAAAGGAAGCGCTGGTTTATGTACGACCAATACGGAAATAAACTGGTCCGCAAAGCCATCCCCTATCAGCTCTACGACATGACGGGCCTTCAGCAGTGGTTCGAGGAGATGTCCGCCAAGGGGTTCCTGCTGGACAGCTTCGGCATTCGGACGGGCATCTTCCGGGTTGGGGAGCCCGCCCCCGAGGTGCGCTACCGCCTGGAGCCTCAGACCTACTGGGATCAGTCCCTGGACTACGACAAAAATGAGGCCTACGCCAAAATGGGCTGGGAGTACGTGGACTTTATCGGCCACTACTATTACATCTATCGGGCGGAGGACCCGGAGACGGAGGACCTCCATACCGACCCCATGACCCAGAGCTACGTGTTCGACCGGTATCTCAAGCGGCACCTCCGGGCCTTCTTCGCATTTCTGGTCCTGGCACTGGGGCAGCTGGCCTACACCATCGGGTTTGACCGGGATTCTCTCACCCTGACGCTGCCCAATTTCCTGGAGCAGCTGGTGCTGGATACCCAGTATGTGGTTCCCTTTCTGCTGGCCGACCTGTGGTCCCTGCTGGTCATCACCCCCGTGGTCTATTTCCGGTTCTGGAAGCTCTGGAAGCTGCGGGACAAGCTGGCCATGGGGGTCCCCCTGGAGGAGGGACAGCGGCACCCCCGCTCCCTGGCCCGCACGGTGGCCTTCTTCGCCGTCCCCATCACCCTGTGGTGCGTCGGGACTCTGGGCGTTTTCATTCCGCCCTATCAGCAGACCGCCCTCACTCCAGACCGGCCCACCCCCGCTCCCCTGGTCTCCCTGTACGACCTGGAGCTGGACCCGGCCATCCAGAACCCGGAGTTCATCTATAGCATGGCGGAGACCTCCTTCTCGCCCCTGGCTGTCAAGCAGGACCTGAACCAGTGGACCGACTGGGAGGAGCCGGACGACCCCACCGCCTCCATCTCCATCGACTATGTGGAGGCGGCCTCCCCCACCTTTGCCGGGTGGGTGCTGGACAGCTGGAAGCGCACCGACGAGGTGGAGGACGGCATCTCCTGGCAGGAGGCCAGCCGCCCCGGCCTGGACCGCCTGTATACCTACATAGAAGTCCCCGAAGGGCCGTCGGAGTACGATGTGGGGGGCCACCACTACACCGTCAACCAGTTTGCGGACACCTACTACTGGCTGGGTCAGGCGGGAGACCAGGCGTTCCGCCTGACGGTGCGGGGCACCGTCCCGCCGGAGGAGGCCCTGGACCTGCTGCTGGAGCGGATGGGCGCAGCCTCATAAGTATCAGCGCCTCCCGTGCCTTCCCTTTTACTTTATTACTGAGGAGGATTCTCCCATGAAAACACCCAAAAACGCCTCATACAAATGGAAGTTCAGCCCGGTGAATCTGATGGACAGGGCCCGGTTCCAGGACTGGCTGAACCAGATGGCCCGCCAGGGACTCTTTTACCACTGGTACTCCAACAAGGTCATACGATTCAGTCCGGGCGGCTTCCCCATGGTCCGGTTCCAGGTGAAGGCCCCCGACCCCAACCGCCGCTACCACCTGTACCCCGCCCCGGAGATGCTCACCGAGCCCCCCGCCGACCTGCTGGAGCAGTACCGGCAATACGGCTGGACCTATGTGGACTACATCCCCTCCAGCTGTATCTCCTACTTTCTCTTTGCCACCGACGACCCCAGCGCGGCAGAGCCCAATTCGAACCCAGAGTCCCTCTACCGGGCCCTGCGCTTCCCCGTTCGGAATCTGCTGATCCTGGCATTTCCGACGCTGATACTGATTCTTGTGTACGGGATCATATTCTCCGGGTCCTGGGGCGGGCTGGAGTCCTCCCAGCAGCTCTCCCCCGCCCTCCAGGTGTTTGGGCTCCTCCTGCTGGCCCTGCTGCTGAGTCTTCTGATCTCCGGCGGCTTCCAGTGGCTCACCTACTTTCTCCTCCGCCGCAAGATCAAGGAGGAGCACACCACCCGTCCCTCCCTGCCCAGGTGGCTGCTCATGGCCCAGCGGGTCCTGGCAGTGATCGAGACGGTTTCCTTTCTGGCGGCGGTACTGCTGCCGGGCGGCTCCTTCTTCCGGCGGATGGACCGCCTTCTGGACGCCCGGCACGAGGTCCAGGCCGTGGTCCCCCAGGAGCAGGTCACAGAGGACGTCCCTCTGGAGGACTGGGAGCCCGACTTCGACCTGCTCACTCTGGCGGAGATGGAGGGGGACGGAAGCTGGGTCCCCAGCGAGGACTTCACCTTTGCCGCCGGCATACCCTCTATGGAAAAGGAAATCCACTACAACGTAGTGGACCTGCACGAGACCCCCGAACAGCCTATCCCCACTTGGTATACCATCAGCCAGGACGGCACGGGGAACAGCGGAACTTCCTCTCTGTCCATCTCCTACTACCTGGCCCGGGACGATGAGGCGGCCCAGGCCAGGTTGGAGCGGGAACGGACCTCCTCTGAATATTACGACTACCAGCCCATTGAGGTCCCCGGGGCCGAGGAATTTTGGTGCGATTCCGTGGGACTCACCCCCGAGGAGGATGTCTCCCCCGCCTGGTTCGTCCTGGCCCGGGAGGGGGACCGGCTGCTGGAGCTGCGCTACGACGGCACTCTGGACCTGAGTGAGTGGTTTGACGAAATCGCCGCCATGCTCACACCGGAGGGGTGAGTGGTTTCTTCTTTGGCAAGACAGGGCACAGACTTTTTCCATAAGGAGCTGATCCTATGAACCAATCTGAGAAAAAAGCCCCCGGCAATTTGATCCGAAAATGGGCCGTGGTGGACGCCAAGGACATCTCCCGCACAGAGACCTGGCTGGAGGACATGGCCGCCCAGGGGCTGTTCTTCCACGACTTCTCCGGGTGGAGTATCCTGGCCCCCGGCCCCCTCTGGATTGTGCTGTTCCAGAAGGACACCCCCAGGCCGGAGCGCCGGTACCGCCTGTGCCCCACCCGGCCCCAGGAGGCGGAGCCCTCCCAGGAGACTCTGGAGCTGTACGCCCAGGCCGGCTGGCAGTTTCTGCGGTACTGGGGCACCTCCTGCGTGTCCTACTTCCTGTTCTACAGCGACGACCCCGCCGCCCCGGAGCCCTACACCGACCCGGACTCCCTCTACGAGGCCCTCCGGCCCCCGAAGAAAGATGTGCTCAACGATTTGCTTTTGGGCGGGGTGCTGTATACCTCCGCCGTCATCCTCCGCGCCACACGAATCCTGGACCGCCAGCTCTCCTTCCTGCCCAACTGGATTCTTGCCGCGGCCGCGGCACTGCTGATCGCCCTTTGGCTGATCTCCCTCCTTCTGAATGGGATCGACTGGCTCACCGTTCTGGCCCTCAGGCAGGAGATCCGGCGGCGGGACACGGTGTGGCCCGCTCCGCCCTCCGCCCTGTTCGCCGCCCGCTGTTTCTTCTCCTCCCTTCTCTCCCTCCTCCAGACGGGGCTCCTGGCTGTGGCTCTCGCCTTGATTTTCACGCTCTTTCGCATCAACAGCGACCTGCCCCTGGAGCAGTTCGACCCCGACTTTGACCTGCTCACCCTGTCGGAGATGGAGGGGGACGGGAGCTGGACGCCGGAGCCCGACCTGGAGGTCGCGGACCAGCTCCTCCGCTTCAATGCGGCGGACGTGTACCAGGACCCCGGCCGGGGCGTCCAGATGTGGTACGACGTCAGCCAGGCGGGCTACGGCACCAGCGGGGACTCCAGCATGGACCTGAACTACTTTGTCTCCGACGACGCCCAGGCCGCCTGGGAGCTCCTGGCCGGCCTGGTCCAGGACCTCCAGAGCCCGGACGGCGACCTTCTCTCCTACCTCCCCGACCAACTCCCCTTCCAGCGGGAAACGGTTCCCGGCGCGGAGGAGTTTCTGGTCCGCCGGGCAGGAGAAAACTGGGACGTAGTCGCCCTGGAGGGAAAACGGGTGCTGGCTCTGCGGTACTCCGGCGCGCTGGACCTGACGGACTGGTACGATGAGATCGCCGCCATGCTCACACCGGAGGAATGACAGGCGGCGGGGGCAAGCCCCCGCCCTGCCCAGCTCGTTTTATCCCAAAGAGTTCGGCCATAAGCGGCCGCAAGAGGCGCCCCTGCCAAGGGCGCGCCGGGCCGCCGCGCCCCGAACCTCTACCTTGGGAAACATGTTACGGGCAAACATCAAAATTGAAATAAGGAGTGACGAACGATGGGGAAACAAAAGAATCGGGTCACCAAGTGGTCCCCGGTGAGCCCCATGGACTTTCCCCGCTTTGAGTCCTGGCTGGAGGAGATGGCCGGGAAGGGGTTTCTGGTGCACCGCGTTCAGCAGAACTTGTTCTCCCTGGCCCGGGTCAAATTCCGCCGGGACGAGCCCCACCCCCACCGCCGGTACCGGGTGTGTCCCGCCCAGGGGCAGCAGCAGGCGCGGGAGGAGCCGTCCCAGGAGCTGCTGGAGCTGTACGCCGGTGCGGGGTGGACCTACGAGGGGGACATCGGCCGGCCCTGGACCACTCTGTACCTCTTTTCCACCGACGATCCGGAGGCCCAGGAGCCCTACACCGACCCGGATTCCTTCCGGTACGCCCTGCGTTTTCCAAAAGGCAACCTGTTGCTCCTTCTGTTCCTTATTGCCCTTAACCTGGGGCTGAGGGCATCCATCGCCGCCATGGAAATGGACCTCCAGCAGCCTCCCCACCTGGCCATCCCCCTGGTCACCCTAGTCCAGGTCCTTCTGGTCCTGCTTTGGGTCCTGCTGGCGCTGGTCCTGGGAATTGATCTCCTGACTGTGGCCCTGCTCCGCCGCCGTGCCCGCAGAGACCAGACGGTGCGGCCCAGCCTCCCCCTTTGGCCCTACCGGCTCCAGCGGCTATTTGCCCGCGCCGCCGCGGTCCTGCTGCTGACGGGCATGTCCGCAGCCCTGCTGGCCTCTCTCACCGACAAAGTGGAGAAAAACATCCCTCTGGAGGAATTTCAGCCGGACTTCTCTCTGCTCACCCTGGAGGAGATGGCGGGGGACGGCAGTTGGACGCCTTGGGAGGATTGGACCGCCAGCGAGCATGTAGACCTCTCCCCTGAGATGGCCGAGCAGGCCGACATCACCATCTACTACAATGCGGCAACTATGAAGCGCAACCCGATCTTCTCCCCCATTCAGACCTATTACATCGTCCAGCAGGGGGGCACCGGAGCCGCGGGGCACGGGCAGATGGACCTGTACTACTACATAGCGGCCGGTTCGGAACAGGCCTGGGCCCAGCTGGCCGACCTCACCCAGCAGATCACGCGGGATCGGAACATCGGTGATTCCGCCCCGGACCAACTGGACTTCCAGCGGGAAACGGTTCCCGGCGCGGAGGAATTTTTGGTTCATCAAGAGGAAGAAGATTGGGATGTGGTCGCCCTGGAGGGGGATCGGGTGCTGCGGCTGACTTACAATGGGGCCCTGGACCTGACGGACTGGTACGACGAAGTTGCCGCCATGCTCACGCCAAACTCGTAGGAGGTGTATTTCTCCATGAAGCATGTCCGAAAATGGCTCCCTGTTCCCCCCCTATGATCTGCCCGGTATGGAATCATAAAAACAGGGACGGTCCCATGGACCGTCCCTGTACGTCTGTATTTATTCGTTTGTTCCGCCCGGCTCCGGCGGGGAGGGTGTCTTTTCCGGCGCCAGCGGGCCGGTCTTTCCCAGGTACTCCTCCGTACTCAGGGGCAGGCCCCGCTTTTTCA
>NBJMR02800__coassemble_2076_pt1 | contig 17503 bp, 15 predicted proteins | sample NBJMR02800__metabat2_low_PE_003 | metagenome-assembled genome bin NBJMR02800
CCGAGGGCGGCGATTTTTTTAGGTCTCTCCATCCAAAGTCTGGATCAGCAGATTCCGCAGGGAGATGGCGGCCTGCCGGTTCATCACCAGGGAGGCCACCTGGTCGGAGGCGGGGGTGGCCACGTTCTCCAGGCCGTTGGAGGTGACGGTGACGTTGTTCTCCATGTACTTGTGGGAGGCGTCCAGGGTGATCTCCAGTACCTCACCCTCCTTATTGACCACTTTGCGCAGGGCGAAGGTATTCACGTATTCCGGCTTCATCCCTTTTCCTCCTTCTCTCGGTGGTTGATGGTGGTGAGATAGGACAGCTCCTCGCTCTGGCCGGGGGCCAGGCGGCGCACCCCAGCCTTTTGGGACAGCTCCCGCCCCACAAAAGTTGCGTCGGGGAGGGAGGACCAGGGCTCGATGCACACATACCCCGTGTCGAAAGGTTTATCCGCCGTCCACAGCCCCAGATAGTCGAAGTCGGGGAACTCCACCGACACCCGGGGATGGCCCCAGTCGTCCACCAGCTGGGCCAGCGCTCGAGGCGGGCGGTCCAGCACCATGGTGTCCAGCCCGTAGGTGGAGGGGGTGAGGGGGAGCTTTCCGCCCTCCAGGGGGACGGCCTCCCCCTTGGGGGTGAGGGTGCAGCTCTCGTCCATGCCGTAAAATTGGACGTGCTCCACGCCCGGCAGGCGGATGGACCAGCTGGACATGGGGACGCCGGGCTCCACCGGGGCCCGGAAGCCGTCGTGGGCCCCCAGCTCGTAGTACATGTCCCGCTGGGAGCGGTTCTCCACCCGGTGGGACTTTTTCAGACGGTTTCCCTCCAGGGTATAGGTCACCGTCAGGGAGAAGGAGAAGGGGTAGACCTCCCGGGTCTCCGGGGTGTCGGTGAGCTGGAGAGAGATGTGGTCCTCCCCCTGCTCCGCCAGGGAGAACACCATGTCCCGGGCAAAGCCGTGGGTGGAGATGGCGTAGGGCTGTCCGTCCAGATAGTAGGTGTTCTCCCGCAGCCGGGCGATAAAGGGGAACAGGATGGGGGCCCGGCGGGCCCAGATGTCCGGGTCGCCCTGCCACAGGTACTCGGTGCCGTCGGGGGCCTGGATGGAGGAGAGCTGGGCCCCCAGGTCCTCCACCCGGACGGTGAGAAATTCATTCTGAATGGTATAGATCATGGCGCGGAACCTCCTTTTATATGTCTGCCGTCCAGCACCGCCTCCACCAGGGCGTCCCCCTCATAGCATAGCTTCAGGGAGAAGAAGGGCTGGTCCTCCCGGGCGATCAGGTCCAGGAAGATGGCGTCCCCCTCCCAGTGGGGGATCTCCAGCAGGCGGTCCCGGGGAATCCACTCCAGCACCCCCTCGTCGCACTCCTTCAGCTCCCCGGTAAAGCCGTCGGCGGTGAACAGGTGCATATACTCGGTGGGCCAGCGGTCGGAGACAAAGGTGACGATCCCCCGGTAGCGGTAGTCGGTGAGGGTGAGGCCGGTCTCCTCGCGGGCCTCCCGGAGGAGGCAGTCCTCCGGGCTCTCCTTGTCCTCGAACTTGCCGCCGATGCCGATCCACTTGTCCTGATTCAGGTCGTTTTTCTTCTTGATCCGGTGGAGCATCAGGTACTCCTCACCCCGACGGATATAACAGAGCGTTGTATTGATCATAGTTACTCCTCCAAGTTGAAGCCCAGCTTGGCGGCCACCCTGTCGTACATGGGGGTGGGGACATGGTACTTCCGGCCCAGGCGGACCACCTCAAAGATGAGCCCGTCCACCTCGGAGGGTTTTCCCGCGTCCAGGTCCCGCTTCAGGGAGGTGGAGGCGTCCGGGTCCAGGGCGTCCTGGATGGCCAGGTTCCGGGCCACCGGGTCCTCGGGGAAGGGGTAGCCCATGGCCTGGGCCAGCGCCCCGATCTCCGCCACCAGCGCCTTAAAATCCTCCCGGGGCTGCCCCGGTACCTGCATGCCTCCCACCTGAATGTCGTGGTAAATGCCGCAGGCCGCCATGGGGGACACCACCGAGAACTTCATCAGGGCGTCCCGCTGGATGTTTTGGGACAAAATGCCCTCGACGCCGCAGTCGTTCAGGTCCCGGGCGACCTCCTCCAGCTCCGGGCGGTACTCCCCCTGGGTGCGGGGGCCGAACACCACCCGGAAGATGTCTCCGCTCATGTGGACGGTGCCGGGGGCCTTGATCTCGGCGGCGATGTAGATGCAACCGTCGGTGACCAGGGCGGGGGAGAGCTCCGGCTGGAGCCGAGCGCCGGTGCCGTAGATGTTCAGCAGGGGGATGACGATGGTATGCCCGTCCGAGAGCCGCTTCAGGGTGGGGAGGGTCCCCTCCAGGGAGTAGCCCTTCACGCACACAAAGATCACGTCCGGCTTGTCGGTGACCTGCTCCTGCTCACAGGCCCGCACCGGGACGGCGAAGGTGCCGTGACCGGTCTCCAGCACCAGGCCGTTTTTCTGAATGGCCTCCAGGTGGGCGCCCCGGGCGATGAGGGACACGTCCTTTCCCCCCTGGGCCAGGAAGGCGGCCAGGCAGCCCCCGATGCCCCCGGCCCCATAGATCAAATACTTCATGGATACGCGCTCCTTGCCAATGTCAGTTTCTGCCTCTCAGTATAGCACGGGAGGCGGGGAGGGCGCAACCGATTTGAAAATCCCTCTTGACTTTAATCCGAATCCGTACTATAATCGTGCGCTGGTACGAATCCGGATTATCTGTCTGAGGAGGGATGGCGATGGAATCCAGCCGGTCGTTTTTGGACCGCTTTTACGTCTGCTGCAACAAGATAGACGGCCTGTACTATCTGGCGGCCCGCCGCCTGGGGGTGAAGGAGAACGCCCTTTCGCTGCTGTACACCCTGGACAACGGCCCGCCCTGTTCCCAGAAGCAGCTGGCTGAGGAGCTTCTGATCCCAAAGACCACCATCAACACCATTGTCAAGGAGTACACAGACGCGGGCTACCTCTCTCTGGTCCCCAGCGGGCACTCCCGGGAGAAAAACATCACCCTCACCGCCGCCGGGCGGGCCTATGCCCAAAAGGTGCTCCGGCCCATCTATCAGGCGGAGGAGCGGGCCATATCCCGTACTCTGCGGGAGTACTCCTCGGAATTTGTAAAGGCCATTGAGGAGCTGACCCAGAACATGACCCAGGAATTTCAACGGGAAATTTTTGATCGAACGGAGTTGGAATAAACACACTATGGACCACAACACGCTATTTGCCAAAACCCCGCCCGGCAAACTCTTTGTGCTCGCGGCCCTGCCGGGGGCCATCGGCATGCTGGCCTCCGCCCTCTATCAGCTCATTGACGGCATTTTGGTGGGACAGGTGCTGGGGGACACCGCCTTTGCCGCCATCAACCTGGCCATGCCCTTTGTTATCATCAACTTTGCCCTGGCCGACCTCATCGGCGTGGGCTCCGCCGTGCCCATCTCGGTGCGGCTGGGTCAGAAGGAGGAGAAGGCCGCCAACAATATTTTTACCTGCGCCTGTCTGATGATTGTGGGGACGGGGGCCCTCATCGGGGCGGTGCTGTTCTTTGCCGCCCCCCTCCTCTTTCAGCTGCTGGGGGCGGAGCCGGAGCTGGCCGCGCTGGCGGTGCAGTACCTGCGGGTGTACGCCCTGCTCTCCCCCCTTACCACCATTATCTTTGCCTCGGACAACTATCTGCGCATCTGCGGCAAGATCCGCATGAGCATGTGGCTGAATATCCTCATGTCCGTCCTCACCGCCGTGCTGGAGTTTTTCCTGCTGGCGGTGCTGAAATGGGGCATCTGGGCGGCGGCCCTGGCCTCCTCCCTGGGCATGATCGCCTGTGTGGCCATCGCCCTGTACCCCTTTGCCCGGGGCAAGCTGCAGCTGAAGTTCTGCCGGCCCAGATTCTCCGTGTCCATGGTGAAGCAGATCGTGGCCTGCGGGAGCCCCAACTTCCTGAACAATATCTCCGGCCGTGTCACCTCCATCATTATGAACGCGGTGCTGCTGCGGGTGGGGGGACAGAACGCCGTGTCCATTTACGGCATCCTCATGTATGTGGACGGCCTCATTCAGCCTCTCATGTACGGCTGCTGCGACTCCCTCCAGCCCGCCGTCAGCTACAACTGGGGGGCGGGCAGCAAGGGCCGCATCCTGGCCATTGAGAAGTACTGCTTCTCCGCCGCCGCCGTCATCTCTCTGCTGTCCGCGGTGGTCATGTTCTTGTTCCCCGATCAGATCACCGCCCTGTTCCTGTCCGGGATGGACGAGGGCTTCCTGGCCACCGCCCGGCTGGCCATCCAGCTGTTTGCCTTCACCTATGTGACCCGGTGGTTCTCCTTCGCCTGTCAGAGCTTTATGACCGCCCTGGAGCGGGCGGGGGAGGCCTCCCTCATCTCCATCTCCACCGCCCTGATCTTCCCGGTTCTGCTGCTGGCCGCCCTGTCCCCCTTCGGGCTCACCGGCATCTGGCTGAACTTCGCGGGGAGCTCTCTGCTGGCGGGAATTCTGGCCGGGCTCCTGCTCCTGCGCTTCTGGAAGAAGCACTGGAAAACCGCCACCGCCACATAAAAACTGCCCCCGGGCCGCAGGCCCGGGGGCTTCGTCTGTATACAGTTAGGGGAGGACCACCAACCGGTCGGGGTCCTGGTTGACTTGACCGTCCAGATGGAGATAGCTGATACTGACGTCCCATGTATCTCCGATGGTGCTCCAGTTGTAGAACAAGTAGGTGGGGGCAAGGAGCATCCCGTCCTCCCGCGTGATGGGCAGGGGAACGTCATCAATCCAATCCTGGAGTTCCTCGTCCCATACGCTGCCGGTCAGCTCAACGGGCTTCCCGTTCACCAGGACCTGGCTGCTGCCCACAATCATTTGAATAGTCACGTCCCGGTAGGTGGCGGTGGCAGTCTGGGTGTCCTCATCCCAGATATACTCCGCCTCCAGGCCCCGGCACAAGGCCTCCACATCGGTGCACCACGGCCCGTTCTTGTCGTACCGGGGGACATAGAAGGGGTAGAAGCGTTCACTCTCATCCGCAAGGGTGGGCTCGGAGCCATCCAGGGGAAACTCTGTGTCCCCAAAAATGATGGCCTCCACCTCGCTCACGTCAGAGAACCGCACCTTGTTGAACTCCACTCCGTAGGCAAATTCTCCGTCATCCCAGCCATATTTTCCTCCGCTACACAGACCGTGCAGCTGGGACGAGGTAATCAGGGAGCCGTCCTTCATTTTCAGCACAAAGCGGCCATCCATCACGTCCCAGCCCGTATCCGTTTTCATCTCCCCCACGGTCTGGATTTCATAGTACAGCTGGGTGGGGGTGAGGGTGACCTCGGTCAAAATGGCCCGTTGATCCGTAAGGGGATTGAACAAAAACTCCTGATCCGGTTCCAAGTGGGCGGAGCCCACCACGGTATCCAGGGGGATTTCCACGGAATACTCCCGGCCCATGAAGCCCACCCACAGCTCCAGGGGAGTATCCATGGCTCCCATCCATTCCCGGAAGCCCACATCCACCTTCAAGCAGCGGGCAGTCTCCGTGCTGGAGATTTGATTGGCGCCCATGCTGCCGCCGTTGTATACACCGGCGGTCTCGACAACTTCCCGCTGGTTGCACATAATGGTGTCCGGCCCGGTGCCGCCTGTCTCCATCAGGTGATCCGCCATCTCGTCCCCCCACATCTCCCGGTGGAACTCCCCGTCGGAGCGGCTGTGCATCAAATCGTCCACCGCTTCCTCATTCAGGCCTTCGATGGTGACGGTGGCGTACACGTTCATACCGTCGTAATAGGCGCTGTCCACCGTAAAGCGGAAGTCCTCGTTTTCCGCACTGCCCAGTTCCGTCTGGACATAGGGCTCCAGTCCGCTGGTGTCCCCTTTGAAAAACACATCCAGCAGACCCAGATGGTTCCCCACCGCCACCGCCGACCCGGTGAGCACCACCAGGGCGGCCGCCAGGGACAGCAATAGTTTCTTCTTGTGCATGGGTCTCCTCCTTCTGGTCTGGCTGGCCGGGTGTTCCGGCTCCTCCGCCTCGATCTGGTTCATCACCCGGTCCATGACCCGGTCCAGGCCGGGCTCCGGGTACTGGGGGGACAGCTCCAGGTCCTCCCACAGCTCATGGATGTGACTGCGCATCCAGCATCCCTCCTTCCTGGGTCAGACGCTCCTTCAGCTTCCTGCGCCCCCGGCACAGCCGGGACCGGGCGGTGGACGGGCGCATCTGCAAAGCCCGGCACACCTGGTCCAGCGGCTCCTCCTCATAGTAGTACCGGAGAAACAATGTGCGGTCGGGCTCCTCCATGCTCTCCACCAGGGCCCGCAGCCGCTCCTCCGCCTCCCGCCGCTCCGCCTGCTCCTCCGGGCCGGGGGCGGGGTCGGGGAGGCCGTCGGGCACCGGGTGGGTCTCCTTTTTCCGGCGGAGAAAGTCCACCGCCCGGTTCCGGGCCACCGCCGCCAGCCAGGATTTCAGGGACTTCTCCGGGTCCAGCCCCTCCCGGCTCCGCCACAGAGACAGGAACACGTCGGACAGCAGCTCCTCCAGATCCTCCCGGCTGGCCTGCCCCCGCAGGGTGTTGCCCAGCACCGCCGACGTGTAGCCGGCGTAGACCTCCATGGTCCGGCGCAGGGCGGCGCGCTCTCCGGCCTGAAGCGCCCGGATCAACGCCTGGTCGTCCATTTTGATCCCTCCTTTGTGTCTCTCTGCCCCTATATACGCACCGGGGGAGGGCGGTGCTGCAAGCAGGTTCTGTTTTTTTGAGCATACCGGTCCGGCCCTCTCACGTCAAGGGGACCGCCCCAAGAAAACCTTGCCATTCTGACCCGGGGATGGTATACTGATACCACTCAAACATTTGTACCAGGAGGGATGACTGTGACCCTCGCATTCTGCGTGGACGACCGGGGCGGCCTGTCCTTCAACCGCCGCCGCCAGAGCCGGGACCGGGCGGTGTCCGCCGACCTGCTCTCCCAGGCCGGGGAATGCACCCTCTGGGTGGAGCCCTACTCCCGCCCCCTGTTCCCCCAGGAGGCCGAACACATCCGCACGGCGGAGGAGCCCTGGACCCAGGCGGGACCGGAGGACCTGTGTTTTCTGGAGCTCACCGGCCCCGGCCCTGCCCTGGAGCGGGCGGACCAGCTCATCCTCTACCGGTGGAACCGGCACTACCCCTCCGACCGGAAGATCGCCCTGCCCCCGGAGGGCTGGACCCTGACCGGCCGGACGGAATTTCCCGGCTGCTCCCACGACGTGATTACAAAGGAGATTTACCAGCGATGAAGCGTATCCAGCAAGTTTCCCTGTCCCTGTTTCTGCTCCTGTGCCTGCTCCTGTCCGCCTGCGGGGCTGCGCCCGGGGGGACCCAGACCTCCTTCTCCCTGGAGGACGTGCCGGCCTTCTCCGGCGAGCCCTATGTGGTACTCAGCGACAACCAGCCGGGCTTCACCCAGGAGGAGCTGGACCAGGCCGCCCAGGGCTTTGAGAAGTACAGCCCTCTGGACGCCCTGGGCCGGTGCGGCACCGCCTATGCCAGCGTGGGGCTGGACACCATGCCCACCCAGGACCGGGAGTCCATCAGCAGCGTAAAACCCTCCGGCTGGCAGACCGCCAAGTACGACACCGACCTGGTGGATGGGGGCTACCTCTACAACCGCTGCCACCTCATCGGGTTCCAGCTCACCGGGGAGAACGCCAACGAGGAGAACCTGATCACCGGCACCCGCTACCTGAATGTGGAGGGGATGCTCCCCTTTGAAAATCTGGTGGCCGACTACGTGAAGGAGACGGGGAACCACGTGCTCTACCGGGTGACCCCGGTGTTCTCCGGCACGGAGCTGGTGGCCCGGGGGGTGGAGCTGGAGGCCCTCTCGGTGGAGGACGGCGGCGAGGGCGTGTGCTTCCACGTGTACTGCTACAACAACCAGCCGGGTATTGCCATCGACTACGCCACCGGGGAGAGCTGGCTGGACGGGGAGGAGCCCCAGAGCTCGGGCTCCGGCGCCGCCTCCTCCAGTGCGGGCAGCTCCAGCGGGGAGACCGGCGCGGAGACGGAACAGCACTATGTGCTCAATACCAACTCGAAAAAATTCCACCTGCCCGACTGCTCCGGGGTGGAGAACATGAACCCCGCCAACCGCCAGGACTACACCGGCACCCGCCAGTCTCTCCTGGACCAGGGCTACTCCCCCTGTGGGACGTGCAAGCCCTGAGCAGGGGAGTACACATCAAAATCAGTATCAATCGGGCCCGGAGAGGAGCTGTTTTGCCCCTCTCCGGGCCCCGCTGTCCCTGTCAAAAGGTGCGCCCAATCGTTTACCCCTTCACTTTCACAGAAAGTTTACAGGCCTGTTTCTTGTTTTTAAAGGGATAGTGTGTTATAGTATAAAAGACTTGGACCCGCCCGCAAAGCCGCGGCGGCACAGGAATTTTTCTGTGCCCGGGTCCATGGAATCTCTGTTTTGCAGATTTGACGGAGGTATTCTCCCTTGAAGCCAGACAAAAGAAACAACAACAATCCCAACGGAGGTGGCAACAACAACCGGCGCAATGCGTTCGGACTGGTGAGCATTGTCCTGTGGGCCCTGTTCCTGACGCTGTTGTTCCGGGGCTGCATGTCCTCCTACGAGAAGGCCGGTACGGTCACCGTCCCCTACACCACTTTTAAGGAGTGGCTGGCCGAGGGAAAAATTTACCGGGCCAATGTGGAGAGCAGCCAGATCACCTTCACCCTGAAGGAGGGCGTGGAGGTGGAGCTGCCCCAGGACGAGGGGCAGAAGGAGGAGAGCCAGACCCAGCAGCTGATGGAGTCCCTGATGCCCACACGGCAGCAGAACGCGGGGGAGCCCACTCAGTATGTGACCATCCGCCTGGCCAGCGTCACAGACTATGAGCTGCAGAGCCTGCTGGATGAGCAGCTGAACGGGGAGGAGGGCAGCTACGCCTTTACCGAGCCGGTGGACAGCTCCGCCTATCTGCTCAGCCTGTTCATGGCCTATGTGTTCCCCGTCCTCATCATAGTGGGCCTGTTCTGGTTCCTGTTCCGGGGCGTGGGCGGCAAAGGCGGCATCGGCGGCATGGGCAACCTGGGCAAGTCCAACGCCAAGGTCTACGTGGAGAAAAAGACCGGCGTCACCTTCCTGGACGTGGCCGGTCAGGACGAGGCCAAGGAGTCCCTCCAGGAGATCATCGACATCCTGCACAACCCCCAGAAGTACACCGAGATCGGCGCCAAGCTGCCCAAGGGCGCCCTGCTGGTGGGCCCTCCGGGCACCGGCAAGACCCTGCTGGCCAAGGCGGTGGCCGGAGAGGCGGGAGTGCCCTTCTTCTCCATCAGCGGCTCCGACTTCGTGGAGATGTTCGTGGGCATGGGCGCGGCCCGGGTCCGGGACCTGTTCAAAGAGGCCGCCAAGATGGCCCCCTGCATCATCTTCATCGACGAGATCGACACCATCGGCAAGTCCCGGGACAACCGCATGGGCGGCAACGACGAGCGGGAGCAGACCCTGAACCAGCTGCTGGCCGAGCTGGACGGCTTTGACCCCGGCAAGGGCATCATCGTCCTGGGCGCCACCAACCGGCCCGAGGTGCTGGACAAGGCCCTGCTGCGGCCGGGCCGCTTCGACCGGCGCATTACCATCGACCGGCCCAACCTGGCCGGCCGCCTGGCCACCCTCCAGGTGCACACCCGGAAGATCAAGCTGGCCGAGGACGTGGACCTGAAGAAGATCGCCCTGGCCACCGCCGGGTGCGTGGGCGCCGACCTGGCCAACCTGGTGAACGAGGCCGCCCTCCGGGCGGTGCGCCACGGCCGGAGGCTGGTGACCCAGGAGGACCTGCTGGCCTCCTTCGAGTTCGTCATCGCCGGAAGCGAGAAGAAAAATTCCGTGCTCACCGAGTTCGAGAAGAAGCTGGTGGCCTACCACGAGGTGGGCCACGCCATGGTGGCCTACAAGCAGAAGAACGCCGAGCCGGTGCAGAAGATCACCATTGTCCCCCACACCGAGGGCTCTCTGGGCTACACCCTGCTCATGCCTGAGGAGGACAAGACCAACCTGCGCACCAAGGAAGAGCTCATGGCCCAGATCACCGTCTCCATGGGCGGCCGCGCCGCCGAGGAGGTGGTCATGCACACCATGACCAACGGCGCCTCCCAGGATATCCAGGAGGCCACCAACATCGCCCGGAACATGGTGGCCATGTTCGGCATGAGCGACGAGTTCGGCATGATGGCTCTGGGCTCCATCCGCAACCAGTATCTGGACGGCGGCTACGGCCTGGACTGCGCCCAGGAGACGGCGGCCATTATGGACAAAGAGGTCAAGGTCATCCTGGACCAGTGCTACAAGGACGCTGTGGCCCTCATCCGGGACAACCTGGAGGACATGCACAAGGTGGTGGCCTACCTCCTGGAGAAGGAGACCATCACCGGCGGAGAGATGGTGGCCATCATCGAGGGCCGGGACCCCGCGCTGGTGGAGGACGCCTACGCCTCCACCCGGCAGTCGGAGAAAAAGAAGCCGCTGCCCGGGGATATCGAGCCCCCCGCCAAGAACATCCACATCGTCAGCGAAGAGATCAAGCCCCCCGTTCCCCTGGGAGACGGGGAGGAGCATGCTCCCGACGGCTCTCAGCCGGAGGGCGGACAGCCCGCCGCTGAGGAGCAGCCGGACGAGGGACAGCCGGAGCCGGACGCTGCGGAGGAGAACGCCTCCCCGACAGCGGAGGACGTCCCCAGACCGGAGGACGGTCAGCTCTCCGACGAGGACGAGAGTAAAGAATAACATGATTCAAACAGCGCCTTGGAGCTTGCTCCAAGGCGCTGTTTCTACAATGCAAGCAAACCTTGCGTGACAAATTTTCTGGTATCCGCTATGCTGGAGGGGAAAGGAGGGGCCGTGTATGGGATTTTCCATAGATCGAAACATCCGCCGCCTGCGGAAGGAGGCGGGGCTTACCCAGGAGGAACTGGCCCAAAAACTGTTTGTCACCCGGCAGACCATCTCTCTGTGGGAGCTGGGAAAGGTACACCCTGACCTGGAGACACTGCAAAAGCTCGCAGAACAGTTTCAGGTGGATCTGCTTCAAGTGCTGTACGGACCGGAATATACACCGGCCCAGCAGCTTCTCCGCCGTCTGCCGGTCTGGGCCGGACTGAGCGGAGGGCTGGCCCTTCTCCTGTGGGGAGTGATGGTCATGGCGGAGTGGAGCTTGGTCCAGCCTGGGATGATTGCTACTCCAGCCTTTTTCGTGGTTGGAAATGCCTACCTCTGGATGTCGCTGTACGGCTGTCCGCTGCTGTGGGCGCTCTCCGGCACGGCACTGGGACACGTCCTCACACCGGTATTTTCCGGTAAAAAGCGCATCTGGCCGGCGCTGGGCGGACTGCTGGCTGTGTTGATGCTTCTGATTTATGTGGTGGGTATCTCTGTGGGAAACATTCCCTGGATCAGCATGGCGGCGTGGGAGCTCCAGCAGGTCCCCTGGGTGTTTCTCCTGGCAGGGATTGGGCTGTATGGTTTTGGCCGGATACTGATGCGAAAGTAAAAAATACGCGACTTCCGTATAAGCGGAAAGCCGCGCACAGCGATGCAGAGACAGAATATGCAAGAACTGAAGTGGAAAGTTCCTTTGCCGCATGAGCAGAGAGACATAAACGACAAAGAAGGAACCTGTGAAACGGCGCGTCCAGGAGGCCGCGCCCTACTTATAGCGCGGGCGGGTGAGGACACCCGCCCCTACGGCGAAACTGGAAGCGGTTCCTTCTTTTTCGTAGGGGCCGGACACTGGCCGGCCCGCGGGCGGCCCAGGTGTGCCGCCCTTACAGACCTCATCCGCCTCGCTTCGCTCGGCACCTATCCCTATCCCCTCTGGCCTTCGGCCATCATCCCTACCCCTTTTGGCCTTCGGCCATTTCCCCCTGACAGGGGGAATCGGCCCCTTGACAAGGGGAGTCGGCCCTCAAGGGGAAGGCTTTAGAAGTGCAGACGGCGAAAACCTCCGGCGAACGGCGAGACTTTTAGAGCTGCAAGAGGCGAAACGAAGTTTCGCAGAAAATTTCTTTGCCTACTTTCTTTTTCAAAGAAAGTAGGTTACAGGCAGCGCCGGTAGGTGCGGGTGATTTCCCGCAGCTTGCCGGACACATAGGGATTCAGAGCCTCGGAGCGCACCCGCCAGGACCAGTTGTGATCCCCCACAGTGCCGGGGGTGTTCATCCGGGCGTCTCCGCCCAGGCCCAGCACGTCCTGGAGGGGGGCGATGGCCAGGTAGCTCCCGGAGGCCCAGGCCCCGGAGATGACCCCCCAGCCCAGCCCCTCGTCCTCCCGCAGGCGCAGGTAGCGGCGGGCGAAGCCGGATTCCTCCGGCCAGGCCTCGTTGAGGAACTGGACAAAGGTCTGGGTGTCGTGGGTGCCGGTGTAGACCACCGAGAAGGGCTGACAGTTGTGGGGCAGATAGGCGCTCTCCCCGTTGGGGTCGAAGGCGAAAACCATCACCTTCATGCCGGGAATGCCACAGCTGCGGACAAACTCCAGGGCGTCCAGGTCCAGGTTGCCCAGGTCCTCGGCGATGAGCTCCAGCTTGGGGGCGGCGGCCTGGAGCAGGTTGAGCAGGGCCATCCCCGGGCCCGGCTCCCAGTGGCCCTCCTTGGCGCTCTCCGCCCCGGCGGGCACCGACCAGTAGGTGTGGAAGGCCCGGAAGTGGTCGATGCGGATGGCGTCGTACATGCGGGCGCACCACTGGATGCGCTCCTTCCAGAAGGCAAAGACCGCCGGCCGGTTGCCCTCCCAGTCGTAGAGAGGATTGCCCCAGAACTGGCCGTCGGCGGTGAAGGCGTCGGGGGGGACCCCGGCCACCGCAGCCAGGCGGCCGTCCTCATCCAACTGAAACAGCTCCGGGTGGTAGTACACCTCGGCGCTGTCGGCGGACAGATAGAAGGGGACGTCCCCCATAATGCGGATGTGCTTCTGGTTGGCGTATTCTTTCAAGTGGAACCACTGGCGGTAGAAGGTGTCCTGAAGGAAGGTGTGGAAGGCCACCCGGTCCGGGTCGGGCTTGGCGTCCTCCGGCCACTGGTCCGGACTGCCCTCATACCGGTCGTGGAGGGCGGCGAACTGGGCGTACTCCCCGATCCAGGGCAGGTGGTGCTCCTCCGGGGCGGTCTCCATGAGGGTGAGGGAGCGCCGGAAGGCCAGCTCCAGCAGGTCCATCCGGGTCTCGTGGAGAAAGGCGTAGTCCACCCGGTCGGGGGCGTCCCGGCGGGCGGAGTCCAGCTCCTGTTGGGTGAGCAGGCCCTCCGCCGCCAGCTCGTCCAGGTCGATGAGGAAGGGATTTCCCGCAAAGGCGGAGGGGGACATGTAGGGGGAGTTGCCGTGTCCCGGCGGGACCAGGGGCAGGATCTGCCAGTAGGTCTGACCGGCCTCGGCCAGAAAGTCTACAAAGCGGCGGGCGGGCGCTCCCAGAGAGCCGATGCCATAGGGCCCCGGCAGGGAGGAGACGGCCAGCAGCACGCCGCTGAAACGGGCATCATACATGGGAAACAGTCTCCTTTCAGGGGTTACACACCCGGCTTCGCCGGGCGATATGTTATAGTATAGCAGAAATCACCAAAAAAGCAAGAGAAAACGGCTATCAATTTGTGCTTTTATTAAAATAGAAGCCGCCTTCCCAGAAAAACCCCCAGGAGGATCTGGACCGCCAAAAGGGCGGGCAGGCCGTACCGGAAGTACCAGTGCTTCGTCTTGTGGTGAAACAGGCGCATCCCCGCAATGGCCCCCAGACTCCCGCCCAGCACCGCCGGGAGAAACAGCGTTTTTTCCGAGATGCGCCATTTGTCCCGCCGGGCCCGGCGCTTGTCCAGGCCCATGAGGACAAAGGCGGCGAGATTCACCAGCAGCAGATAGCCCAGCAGCAGCTGGAGCGCTTCTTTGGACATGGCAGTACCTCCTCCGGGGCATTCGCCCCAAGACAGAAAAAGACCCCGCTCCGGCAGACCGCCGGGGCGGGGTTCCGCTGTATGTTATTGTACTCTCTGTGGGGAAAAAACGCAAGTGAGCAGGCTATTCAGTTAGGCAGGGAGAGTGAAGCTCTCCAGAAGCTTTGAAATCTGAGCGGAGAGCTGTGTATAGCGCTCCAGTGCTCCGGGGATGGCGGGGTCTACGGGCAGATCGGTAGATGGCTCAGCATACAGAATTTTCTGTCCCAGATCCGCCAGGAATTCCCAGGCTGCGGGGTTGCCGTTTTCATAGTTCTGAGCCCATTCCTCCGGCGTGCACTGGGAGATACTGGCTAGCAATCCAGCTCCTTCCCAGTTCCCTGCGTCCTGCATGTAGAAGCTGACCATACAAGTTCCATTCTGCGTATTGGGGTCGTTCTCCCGAATTTCCACCTGATCCGCCCAGCCGTCGGGCAGAGTCAAGGTAAAGCCGTACTCCTGGTTCACATAGGGGGAATTCTCTTGGAACGTCTCCACCGCTTCCTGCTCCTCCAGCCGGGTCTGGGCGGCGGCATAGGCTTCGGCGTTGATTAGGGAAAAACTGTCCAGCAGGTCGGGCACCTGAGCGTAAAATTCCTCATAGCGCTCCAGCGCTCCTGGGATGCTCTCATCCACCGGCAAATCAGTAGGACCAGCGGCATAGAACACATATCCTCCAGTTTCCGCCAAGACCGGCAGAGCATAGGGGTTCCCTGCCGCCTCGGTCTCCTCCCACTCCTGGGAGGTACACCGGTAAACGCCCGCCAGCCAGCCGGCGTAGTCCTGGTCCCCCGCGTCCCGCATGTAAAAACTGGCCGCACAGGTCACATTTTGCATGTTGGGATCGTCCTCCCGAATTTCCACCTGGCCCCGCCAGCTTTGGGGCAGGGTCAAGGTGAATCCGTACTCCGAATTCACATAGGGAAGATAGGGAAGCAGGTCGATCTCCCACTCCTGGGTCCCCTGGAAGATGTGCATGGTCAGTTCCGTCACATCCTGGGCGGCCAGCGAGGACAATTCAAAGGAGTAGGTCTCCCCAGGCGTCCAGTCAGTGCCGTCCAGAAAGTGGAGGCTCATTCCCCCCAGCCACTCCACCTCCGCCCGTCCGGCGATATGGATGTTCCACTCCCGGTCCCCCTCGGGGATGGTAAAGCTCACCCGCTCCCCGTCGTAGGTGATGCTGGAGCGCAGCCGTTCCTGATCTGTCTGCGACTCACTGAAAGTCATCGTGCCGAAGGAAAGCCCCATGGAAAAACCCTCCGCCCCCTCATTGAGAGATACGTCCAAGGACAGTGGGTACTCCAACAGAATGTCACGGGGCAGGAAAAAGGAGTAACTCTCCCCGGGAGTCCACTGGGTCTCATTAAAGGACTGGATTACATCTGGGTCTTCTGAAGAAACATTCTGACTCAGCCGGATGTCCCAGTCCCGCTCTCCCTCCGGCAGTGTGAAGGAGAGGTTTATACCCTCGGCGTTCAGGGAGAAATCCACACTTTCATTCAGAGCCTCCGCCGCCTCCTGGTCGGTCATGGCCGGCCGCCCCTCACAGGCCACCAGCCCGCCCACCAGGATAAGCACCGCCACGGCGGTGCAGGCCAGCAGTCGGCCCCGCTTCTTTTTCACAAACAGATTGGTCAGGCGGTCCTTCATAGCCTGTTTGCTCCCGCCGAAGCGGCTGGACAGGGTGGGACCGGGCTTCTCCTCCGCCGTGGACAGGAGGAGCTCCCCGTACTTCCGGCGGAAGGCCGCGTCCCGGCCCGCCGCCACGTCGTCGTCACAGCACAGCTCCAGGTTTTCGCTGGCCGCCCGGCTCATCCACCACACCAGGGGGTTGAACCAGTGGAGCCAGCAGGCGGCCACCAGCAGGGCCTTGTAGGCCAGATCCAGCCGCTTCAGGTGGGTGAGCTCGTGGCACAGCACCACCTCGTCCACCGCCTGGCCCTCCGGCAGCAGGAGCACCGGGCGAAGGAGGCCCAGCACCATGGGGGTGCGGACCTGCCTGCTCCGGCGGACCGGAACCGCCCGCTTCAAGCCCAGGCTGGCTGCCGTCTGCCCTGCCTCCGCCTCCAAGTCAGGCCGGGCGTCTCGCAGCAGCCTCCGGCGGGCCAGCAGATACCCGCCTCCCTGCACCAGGGCCGCCGCCAGCACGCCAAAGAGCCACAGGGCGGACAGCAGAGCGGTGACGGGAATGGTTCGGACCGCCGAAGCCGCCTCTGGGGCCGTCTGGCCGACCACAGCCGATGGCTCCTCTATTTGGGCTCCAGCGGGCAGATTGGCGGATGGCGTACGAGCTGGGAGGGCCACCTGATAGCTGGGGGCCTCCACCGTCACCGCCGGCTCGGGCAGGGAGAGGTCCACCGGGATCACCAGCCGCAGGGCCAGAATGAGCCAGACCACGTACAGCGCCTTGGCCCGCACATGATGCCGCAGCCAGCCCTTTCCCACCAGCAGGGGAACCAGCACCGCCGAGCAGGTCAGAGAGATCCAGACCACACGCAGAAACAGCGCCTCCATTTACTGCCCCTCCTTTCCCTCCAGCTCCTCCAGATAGGCCCGCAGCTCCTCTACATCCGACTTGTCCAGCGCGCCCCCGTCGTGGAGGGCGGCGGCGAAGCGTTTCAGAGAGCCCTTGTACAGCTTGCCCAGAATGGTCTTTCCCTCCCGGCGCTGGTATTCCTCCCGGCTCACCAGGGGGGTGTACCGGTTGGTCTTGCCCTCCTTGGTGCAGGTGAGGTAGCCCTTGTCCTCCAGCCGTTTCAGATAGCTGTGCAGTGCGCTGGCGGTGAGGGGGCGCTCCAGCCGCTCCAGAATGGCCGGAGCGGCGGCCTGGTCCCCCAGGTCCCAGATGACCAGCATGATGTCCAGCTCCGACTCGGGCAGGCGGGGGTGATCCTTCATAGCAGTCGCCTCCAAACTTTTGCATTTGCAGAACTTCTAAGAATATTCTACATTTGCAGAAGTTGGTTGTCAAGAGCAGGTTTGTGATTTGATGAAAAGAAAAGCACAGCCGCCCGGTTAGGCGGCTGTGCTTGGGCCCTACGAGATATGTGGGACCTTTTGAGGACGCGGTAGGGGAGGGGCTTGCCCCTCCCGCCGGTAATGGGGAATCTTCCGTGAACAGGCGGGCCGCCGAGGTGCTGGCACCTATAAAATGCACCGGAAATCCATATTTGCCGTAGGGGCGGATGTCCTCATCCGCCCGCCGATGACGAGAGATTTCCATAAACGTGCGGGCCGCCGAGTCGTCGGCCCCTGCGGAATACACGAGGGTTTCTGGTATGCCGTAGGGGCGGGTATTACCCGCCCGCGGGCGCATGATATGCGCCCCTACAATGCGGTGCGGAAGGCCAAGGCACATCCGTAGGGGCGGCACACTGGGCCGCCCGTCACCGATCTCTCCTCTGGCACTGTGTGAAGGGGCAGGAAAAAACACAGCCGCCCGGTTGGGCGGCTGTGCAGAAAGGAACTATACTTACTTCAGGTTGAAGAAAGCGTTCATACCGGGATACTGAGCGATGTCGCCCAGCTCCTCCTCGATGCGGAGCAGCTGGTTGTACTTGGCCACGCGGTCG
>NBJMR02800__coassemble_2085_pt1 | contig 17435 bp, 17 predicted proteins | sample NBJMR02800__metabat2_low_PE_003 | metagenome-assembled genome bin NBJMR02800
TACATCCGGCAGGCCTTCAAGGGGACCTTCGGCAAGATCCTGGCGGGCTTCTTCGCCCTGGCCATCATCTTCGCTCTGGGCTTTACCGGCAACATGGTCCAGTCCAACGCCATCAGCAACGCCTTCCGGGAGGCCCTGAACGTGCCCACCTGGATCGTGGGCGTGATTCTGGCCCTGGTGGCCGCCTTCATTTTCCTGGGCGGCGTCACCCGCATCGCCTCGGTCACCGAGAAGCTGGTGCCCATCATGGCCGCCTTCTATCTGGTGGGCGGCCTGGTCCTCCTCATCGCCAACATCACCGCCCTGCCCAACGCCCTGCGGATGATCGTGGTAGGCGCCTTTGATCCCCAGGCCATTGTGGGCGGCGCCGCCGGCATCGGCGTGCGGGAGGCCATGCGCTTCGGCGTGGCCCGGGGCCTGTTCTCCAACGAGGCGGGCATGGGCTCCACCCCCCACGCCCACGCCATGGCCAAGGTAGAGAAACCCCAGGACCAGGGCATCGTGGCTATGATCTGCGTATTCATCGACACCTTCATCGTCCTCACCATGACCGCCTTGGTGATGCTCACCAGCGGCGCCCTGAATGTGAACAACATGGCGGAGAATCCCGCCGCCGAGAACATGGCCCAGGTGGCCTTCACCACCGTGTTCCAGGGCTTCGGCAACCTGTATGTGGCCATCTGCCTGCTGTTCTTCGCCTTCTCCACCGTCATCGGCTGGTACTTCTTCGGCGCTCAGAACGTGAAGTACCTGTTCGGCGTCAAGGCGGTGAAGGTGTACGCCTGCATCGCGGTGGTGTGCGTGGCCCTGGGCTCCATGCTGGAGGCCCCCCTGGTGTGGAACCTGTCCGACCTGTTCAACGCTCTGATGGTGTTCCCCAACCTGATCGCCCTGCTGGCCCTGTCCGGCGTGGTGGCCAAGATGGCCAGGGAGGACGACCACGACCTGCGGCGGTAATTCCCCGGCATTTCCTGAATACCCCAACAGTAACAGTAGCGGCCCCGCCGGCTCAGCCGGCGGGGCCGCTCAGCTTGTCAAAAAAATGCTGTTGAGTAGAACTCGCCTCAGTTTTGGCGGGGGAGCTCGAGGGGGCGGCAGCCCGCCTCGAGTGGGATTGAATGCCCTGAATGCCTTGCACAGCAAGGCGTTCAGCGAGCGCAGCGAGGACTTTTGCGCCGCTGCGGGGCGCAAAAGTAACGGCATTTTTGCAGGCTGTCGGAAAAGTCCTTGGACTTTTTGACAGCCTGAGCGGCCCCGCCGATTCGATCGGCGGGGCCGCTGTTTATTCCAGAGGCAGGTAGAGGGAGAAGGTGCTGCTCTTCCCGGGTTTGGAGGACAGCTTCACATAGCCACCCTCCCGGGTGAGGATGCTCCGGGTGAGAAAGAGCCCTAGTCCTAACCCCTCCTGGTCCCGTACCTCCTCTCCCCGGTAGAAGCGGCCGAAGATGCGGGCCTGCTCCCCCTCGGGGACGCCGGGGCCGGTGTCGGACACCTGGATGCAGCAGAACAGCTCGTAAAAGACGGCGGACAGGGTGACCGCGCCCCCGGGGGGCGTGTACTTTACCGCATTGTCCACCACGTTGCCCAGGGCCTCGGCGGTCCACTTTTGGTCGAACCGGGCGCTGCCCTGGGCGGGCTGCACGGTGAGGGAGATGTTTTTCTCCGCCGCCGCTCCGGAATACTGGGCGGCCGCCTCCTCCAGCAGGGGGGCCACCGGGTGGAGGGCGGGGGTGAGGACGAGAATCCCGCTGTCCAGCCGGGAGGACTTCACCAGGGTTTCGATGAGAAACCGCAGCTTTTCCGCCTGGGCCTGGACCACCCGGGCCTGCTCCCGCTGCTCCGGGGGGAGGGGGCTCTCCGCCAGCAGGGAGGAGTACAGCAGCAGGGCGGCGATGGGGGTCTTGGTCTGGTGGGAGATGTCCGCAATGAGGGCGGCGATCTTGCCCCGCTCCTCCGCCAGGTTGCGGGCAGAGGCGGCGGAGCCGTTCAGAAACCGGGCCAGCTTGGCCTCCAGGGCGGAGGGGGCCGACTCGTCGAAGGTGGTCTCCTGAAACTGTCCCTCCAGGGCCCGGTCCAGCATCCGATCCACCTGGGCCAGCTGCCGCCGGGCCCGGAGCCGCTGGACCACCCCGAAGATCACCCCGCCCCCGGCCAGGAGCAGGCAGAGCACAGAATATCCGTCCATATCAGCCCTCCGCCCACACGTAGCCCACGCCGTACACCGTGCGGATGGGGGCCTCCCCCAACTTCCGGCGCAGCCGGTTCACCGCCACGGACAGGGCGTTCTCATCCACAAACTCTCCCCCGTCCCACACCCGGTCCAGCAGCTGCTCCCGGGTGAGGGTCTGGCCCCGGTGCTCCGCCAGCAGCCGCAGCAGCCGCTGCTCCGTCTTGGACAGGTCCAGGGGGACCCCGTTTTTGGTGTAGACCATCCGCCCGAAGTCAAAGACGTAGGGGGGCAGCTCCAACACCGGGGCGGCGGGCCGGGACCGCCGGAGCAGGTTGTTCACCCGGGCCCGAAGCACCGCCAGGGAGCAGGGCTTGGTCACATAGTCGTCCGCCCCCAGTTCCAGTCCCAGCACCTGGTCCACCTCCAGGTCGTTGGCGGTGAGGATAAGCACCGGCAGGGGGGAGGCCGCCCGCAGCCGCCGGAGCAGGTCCAGCCCATTGCCGTCGGGCAGGTTCAGGTCCAGGATCACCAGCTGGGGCGGATGGGCGGCCAGGGCCTCCTCCGCCTCCCGGAGGGTGTGGCACTGGGTGAACTGCCGCCCTGCCTGGTCCAGGGCCAGGCGGATGCCCTGGCTCAGGGCCCGGTCGTCCTCCACAATCAAAATATGGTCCACGGGACCCACCTCGCTTCCAATCAGATGTCCGTATTGTACCACGGGGGCGGAAAAAGAAAAAGACCTTGTCAAAGGGGGCTGACCGGGGTAAGATAACGGCAGAAGCGAGAAAAGGAGCGAGCGCAGTATGGAAGTGTTGTCCCCATTGCAGCCCAGGGCTGTCTTTCACTATTTCGAGGAGCTGTGCGCCATCCCCCACGGGTCGGGGAACACCAAGGCGGTGAGCGACTGGTGCGCCGCCTTTGCCAAGGACCGGGGGCTGGAGTACCACCAGGACGCCCTCAACAATATCATCATCATCAAGGAGGCGGCCCCCGGCTATGAGGGGGCGGAGCCGGTGATCCTCCAGGGCCACCTGGACATGGTGTGCGAGAAGGAGCCGGGCTGCCCCAAAGACCTGGAGCGGGAGGGGCTGGATTTGGAGGCGGACGGGGACTTTGTTACCGCCCGGGGGACCACCCTGGGGGGCGACGACGGCATCGCCGTGGCCATGGCCCTGGCCCTGCTGGATGCCCAAGACATCCCCCACCCCCGCCTGGAGGTGGTCCTCACCGTGGACGAGGAGGTGGGTATGCTGGGGGCGGCCGCCCTGGACGTGTCCCCCCTGCGGGGCAAGACCCTCATCAACCTGGACTCAGAGGAGGAGGGGGTGTTCACCGTCAGCTGCGCCGGGGGCAATCGGACCGAGTGCATTCTCCCCGTAAAACGGGAGCCCTGTTCGGGAACTGTGCTGACCGTTACGGTGGGCGGCCTGACGGGGGGACACTCGGGGACCGAGATCCACCGGGGCCGGGCCAACGCCAACGTCCTCCTGGGCCGCTGTCTGCGGGCGGTGTCCGCCCGGACCGAGCTGCGCCTGGGGGAGGCGGCGGGGGGCAGCAAGGACAACGCCATCCCCACCGAGAGCCGGGCCCAGATCGTGGTATCTGATGAGGCAGCTGCCCGGGCCGCCCTCGGGGAGCTGGAGGATGACCTGCGGCGGGAGCACCGGACCACCGACCCGGAGCTGTTCCTGCGGGCGGAGGCCTCCCACTGGGAGGGAACTCCCATGGACCGGACGAGTACGGAGCGGGCAGTGTGTCTGCTCACCTGCCTGCCCAACGGAGTGCAGGCCATGAGCGGGGATATCCCCGGCCTGGTGCAGACCTCGCTGAACCTGGGCATCCTCACCACCGGGGCGGAGGAGCTGCGGGCCTGCTTCTCGGTGCGCAGTTCCCTGGGGTCCCAGAAGGAGGCCCTGAAGGACCGGCTCACCTGCCTCACCCAGGCCCTGGGGGGCAGAACCCAATACTCCGGGGACTATCCGGCCTGGGAATACAAAGAGGACTCACTCCTCCGGGAGCGGATGGTCCAGGTGTTCCGGGAGCAGTACGGCCGCGCGCCCAAGGTGGAGGCCATCCACGCCGGGGTGGAGTGCGGCCTGCTGGCGGGGAAGATTCCGGGCCTGGACTGTGTGTCCATCGGCCCCGACCTGCTGGAGATCCACACCTCCCGGGAGCGGATGAGCATCTCCTCCGTCCAGCGGGTGTGGGCCTTCCTGCTGGAGGTCTTGAGGCGGAGCAGATAAAAAACGAAACGCGGCCCCTGGATGTTCCGGGGGCCGCGTTTTTGGTTCAGGAGATGGACCGGCCCAGCTCAAAGGCCTGGTGGAGCTCCTCCCGGCCGGCGATGTCCCCCAGGTTCATCACCCCGCCGCACAGCACCTTGCCCAGGCTTTTCCAGCCCAGGTGCTGTTCCAGGCGGTCGTACCAGTACAGGGTCTCCTCAAAGCCGTGGCCCTCCGCCGCCATGAGCAGGACGGACTCCTTTTTGGGGTTGGCCAGGTCGGGGTCGCACTCGGCCACGGCAAACAGCCGGTCAAAGGCCAGCTTCAGCTGTCCGCTGATGGTCCAGTAGTACAGGGGAGAGGCCAGCACCACCACGTCGGCCTCCTTGTAGATTGGGTAGATTTTGTCCATGTCGTCCCGCTGGACGCAGGGGTGCTCCGGGTCCCGGCCGCCGCCGAAGCAGCCCCTGCACCCGTGGAGGTCCATGCCGTCCAGGAAGAACTCGGTGATCGTATTGCCGGCGCTCTCCGCCCCCTCGGCAAAGGAGCGGATCAGGGCGGCGGTGTTGCCGGTTTTCCGGGGACTGCCGTTGAGAATCAAGATTTTTTTACTCATTGTAATATCCTCCTCATATATAGCAAATACAGTGAAACGATTGGGGGCAATTTTGGTTCTCTAAGATTTGGAAGCCAGCGGGTCTGTGCAAAACCCGCTGGCTTCCGGTGTATGGGGAAACGGGGAAAAGAGGACAACGGAAACGAAGCTCATTCGCCCTCATAGGCCTGGCGGTACACCTCGATGATCTGCTCTTTGGTGGCGGTGCGAGGGTTGGTGAGGCTGCACACGTCCTTCATGGCGTTCTCGGCCATGACAGCGAAGTCCTCCGGCTTTACGCCAAGCTCTTTCAGATTGGCGGGGATGCCCAGGCGCCGGCCCAGGCGCTGAACGGCGGCGATGCCCTCCTCGGCGGCAGCGGAACAGGACAGATTTTCCCCCCGCACCCCCATGGCAATGGCGATCTCTTTAAAGCGGGTCATGTTGCCGATGAGGTTGAACTTCATCACATAGGGCAGCAGCACCGCGTTGCAGACGCCGTGGGGCAGGTTGTAGAAACCACCCAGCTGGTGGGCCATAGCGTGGACGTAACCCAGGGAGGCATTGTTGAAGGCGATGCCCGCCAGGTACTGGGCGTAGGCCATCTTGTCCCGGGCCTTCATGTAATTGCCGTTGGCCACCGCCTTGGGCAGGTAGTGGGTGATCATCTGGATGGCCATGGAGGCCGCCGCGTCGGTGAGGGGGTTGGCGTTGGTGGACACATAGGCCTCGATGGCGTGGGTGAGGGCGTCCATACCGGTGGCGGCGGTGAGGGAGGGGGGCATGCCGCGCATCAGCTCCGGGTCGTTGATGGCGATCTGAGGGGTGACCCGCCAGTCCACAATGGCCATCTTCACCTTTCGGCTGGTATCGGTGATGATGCAGAATCGGGTGATCTCCGAGGCGGTGCCGGCGGTGGTGTTCACCGCCATCAGGGGCATTAGGGGGCGGCTGGACTTGTCAATGCCCTCGTAGTCGTGGATGGTCCCGCCGTTGGCGGCCACCATGCCGATGCCCTTGGCACAGTCGTGGGAGGAGCCGCCCCCCAGGGAGAGGATGGAGTCGCAGCCGTTCTCCTGAAACACCGCCACGCCGGCGGCCACGTTTTGGTCGGTGGGATTGGGCTCGGCCCCGGGGAAGACGATGGATTCCACGCCGGCCTGGGCCAGGATCTCTTGGATCTGTCCCGCCATGCCGCTCTCATGGAGAAATTTGTCGGTGACGATCATCGTCTTATGGCCGCCCAGACTTTTCATTAACTCGCCGGCCTCCTGAGAGGCGCCCATTCCAAAGACGTTCCGGGTGGGAAGGAAATAGTACGTTGACATGACAAAAGCCTCCTTACACGCTCTCGCAAAACAGGTGCCCTCGAAAATGAAGGAGAAAAAGAAAGAACCTTCATTTTTGAGATGGGCCCATTATAGCGGGCGGGGAGGCCGTTGTCGAATCCGAAATATGGTATGAGATTATATGAAAAAACGTATGGCGGAGCTTACCGCTCGCCGGGCCGGTCCTCCAGCAGGCTGCGGCTCCACATGAAATCAATGAGTTTCTGCTGCACGGGATTGGTGCGGCGCTTCAGATAAGACAGGTAGATGGGGCGCATGGCCATGGGGTCGCGGAGCTGGTAAAAGACCACGCTGTCGGTGGGCGCCACATACTCGGGGATGGTGGAGCGCAGGAAGGACACCCCCTGTCCTTCACAGACCAGGTAGTAGGCGGTCATCATCTGGGTGAGAAAGACCGAGGTCTTGGGGACGAAGCCCGCGTTCCGGCACAGCTCCATGCTCCGGTCGTAGAGGTCGTTGCCTCTCTGGAGAAGCAGGAAGGGCTCCTCCCGGAAGGCCTGGAGAGGGACGGGGGGCTTTTTCTGTCCTGGCTCCCCCCGCTTCAGAATCTCGTCGAAGGAGTAGCAGTACTCCGCCAGCTCCCGGTTGATGGGGAGGCGGGCCGGGACCGCCAGCACGATCTCCTCGGTACACCAGGCCACCGACTGGATCTTGGGGTCCTGGAGGGGCTCCGCCTCCAGGAAGAAGTCCAGCTTTCGCTCCAGCAGCTTCTCCGACAGGGCGGCGCTGCTCCCCTCAGTGAGGGTCAGGGTGATCTGGGGATTCTGCTCCCGGAACTCCTGGAACAGCCGGGGGAGCACATAGGTGCAGAAGAACATGGAGCTGCCGATGTGCAGCTGGGTCCCCGGGCTGCTGAGGGCGGCGAAGTGCTCCCGCATGTCCTCCTCAATGGCCATGACTTTCTCCACCTGCTGAATGTAGTACTCCCCGGCGGGGGTCAGGGAGATGGGGTTGGTGCTCCGGTCGAAGAGGGGAGTCTTGATCTCCTGCTCCACCTTCTTCACCACCGAACTGAGCCAGGGCTGGGAGACGAAAAGTTTTTGGGCGGCCTTGGAGAAGCTGTGCTCCTGGTAGATGGCGTAGATGTACTCCTTGTAGTTCAGCATGAGAGCGCCCCCTATAAGCAAAACGATATGAGCTCTTAAACACTTACGAATTTTACAAATCCGGCGGGTTCCGGTAAAATTATAGCAGAAAGCCGGACAAGCGGCAAGGCGTCCGCCCTGAAGCGGCCGCGGAAGCCGTCCGGCATCCGTCGGTTATATCTGCGCGCAGTCGTCAGGAAAGGAAGCGGAATGCGTATGAATTATCACATTGCAGCCCGGATGGACCGGATGGCCCCCTCGGGCATCCGGAAGGTAAACGAGAAGGCCCTGGCCATGGAGCGGGTGGGGGAGCGGGTGCTCCACTTTGAGATCGGCCGCCCCGACTTCGACACCCCGGAGTACATCAAAAAGGCGGCCAACGAGGCCCTGGCCCAGGGAAAGGTCCACTACACCTCCAACTTCGGCATGATGGAGCTGCGTCAGGCCATCGCCGACAAGCTCAAGCGGGAGAACCACATCGACTATAAGGCCTCTGAGGTGCTGGTCACCGTGGGATTGTCCGAGGCGGTGTTCGCCGTGCTGGCCACCCTGCTGGATGAGGGGGACGAGATCCTGGTGCCCGACCCGGTGTGGCTCAACTATATCAACGTACCCAACCTGCTGGGGGCCAGGGCCGTCACTTACAGTCTGAAAGAGGAGAACGGCTACCAGATGGATTTCGGGGAGATCCGGGCGAAGATCACCCCCAGGACCCGGGCCGTGGTCATCGTCACCCCCAACAACCCCACCGGCGGCGTGCTGGAGGAGGATGTGCTCAAGGAGCTGGCCTCCATCGTCCAGGAGCACGACCTGATGGTGATTGCCGACGAGATCTACGAGCGGCTGGTGTACGACGGGTGTAAGCATGTGAGCATCGCCTCCCTCCCCGGCATGAAGGAGCGCACCTTCACCATGAACGGCATGTCCAAGGCCTACGCCATGGACGGCTGGCGGCTGGGCTATGTGGCCGCTCCGGAGGAGTACATCACTGTGATGAACAAGTTCCACCAGCACAACACCACCTGCGCCCCCAGCTTCGTCCAGGCGGCCGCCGTGGCTGCCCTCACCCAGGAGGGGGACGAGGTGAAGGAGATGGTGAAGGAGTACCAGCGCCGCCGGGACTACGCCGTAAAAGCCATCAACGACATCGACGGTATCCACTGCCTGTGCCCCAAGGGCGCCTTCTACATCTTCATCAACTGCAAGGAGCTGGGAAAGTCCTCGGCGGAGTTGTCCCAGTATTTCCTGGAGGAGGCCAAGATCGCCCTGGTGCCCGGCGACGTGTTCGGCCCCGGCGGGGAGGGCTATCTGCGCATGTCCTTCGCCGCCAGCTATGAGAGCATCGTGGAGGGGTGCGGCCGCCTGAAAGAGGCGGTGGAGAACCTGAAAAAGTGAGGAACTTCTCCATTGCCCCGGCGCGGCCGGGGTGGTAAGATAAAAACAGAGGACTTCGCCCGGCGGCGGGGACCCCCCGCCCCGCCGGACGGCTGAAAAAGGAGAATCGTTATGCGTCTGGCAACCATCAAGTTAAACGGCAAAGAAATTGCCGGTATCGTCACGGAGTCCGGCATCCTGCCCATCGCGGCCCTGAACGCGGCCAAGGGCACCGCCTGGAGAGAGGAGATGTACGAGCTGATCTGCGCCCAGCAGGTGCCCGGCCTCACCAAGTGGTACAACGAGGGCGGAAAGGACGAACTGGAGACCATCCCCGGCCTGGTGCCTCAGGACCAGGTGGAGTACGCCCCCCTGTACCGGAATCCCCGGCGGATCTTCGGCATCGGCCTGAACTACGCCGAGCACGCGGGGGACATCGGCAACGCCCCTCCCCAGGGCTTCCCGGGCAGCTTCTTTAAAATGGCGGACACTCTCATCGGCCCGGGAGACGAGATCCAGCTGCCCACCCTGAAGGAGGCCCAGAAGACCACCGCCGAGGCGGAGCTGGGCATCATCATGGGCCGGGACTGCCGGGACGTGGCCCAGGAGAACTGGCAGAGCGCCATCGTGGGCTACACCACCATTCTGGACATGACCGAGGAGTCCATCCTGAAGGGGAACGACTACCTCAGCGGCAACCCCCGCTACCTGTGCATCGTGAAGAACTTCCCCACCTTCTTCTCCTTCGGCCCCCAGCTGGTCACCCCCGACGAGGTGCCCGACGTGCTGAAGCTGGAGGTCCAGTCGGTCCACAACGGGGAGATCCACGCCAAGAACACGGTGGACCACATGACCCATAAGCCGGACCGGCTGGTGTCCCTCCACAGCAGCATCCAGGGCTGGTACGCCGGCGACGTGCTGGCCACCGGCACCCCCCGGGCCTTCCACATCCAGGACGGGGACGTGGCCGAGTGCCGCATCGTGGGCCCCGACGGCTTCGCCATGGAGCCCCTGGTGAACCCGGTGGTGGACCTGAAGAAGCACCCGGAAAAAGCCTGATACTGTTACCGTTTGTGAGGAGGTTTTTACTATGAAAGCGACGTTTGTTCTGACCCCGGCGGAGGCCCGCCGCCTGATTGCCAAGGCCGTGATTCAGATGCCCGAGTTCCAGAAGGCCTGGAAGGACGCCTATGTGATTCTGGCCGGCGGCACCACCAACGCCTTCATCGCCCAGGAGCTGCTGGGGGACATGTCCATCGAGCCCGGCCGCTGCACCGTGGGCCTGAGCTGCGAGGGACTGCTGTGCGTCACCGAGCCGGAGAGCCGCAAGAGCTTCCCCAACGTGTTCTACAAGGGGCAGCCGGTGGACAAGAAGATCGACGAGGCCCTGCAGGACTACCACGCCGACACCGTCATCCTCAAGGGGGCCAACGCCTTCGACCTGGAGGGCCACGTGGGCATCATCACCAGCGGCTTCAACGGGGGCACGGTGCCCAACTTCATCGGGTACATGACCTCCAAGGGGCTGAAGTGGATCTGCCCGGTGGGCTATGACAAGCTGGTGCCCTCCGTGCCGGCGGCCAGCCGGGCCCTGGGCGGGGCCAGCCATATCGACATCTCCCTGGGGGCCGACCCCGGCATGTACTGCCTGTCCAGCGCGGACGTCGTCACCGAGGCGGAGGCCATCCGGATGATGTTCCACTGCGAGGCCAAGGTGGTGTGCGCCAGCGGCATCGGCGGCAACGAGGGGGCCCACTACTGGGCGGTGGACGGCGAGGAGGCCGACGTCAAGGCCCTGGTGGACTACCTGGAGCAGAACGTCAAGGGCGAGCCCGCCATCAAGGGCAACAAGGGAAACTGCTCCAACTGCCGCTACCCCGGCTGTAAGTACAACGGGAAGCCTCTGCCCGACTGGATGAAGCGCCGGGGCATTGAGAAGTAAAACGCCTGATATTGCAAAAGGGAAGCCGCCCTGGACGTCTGTGCGTCCGGGGCGGTTTTTGTGGGGGGGCCGTGCCCAGGTGGGGAGGGGCTTGCCCGCGCCTGGGGATGGGTGTATGATAATCCGGTGAAAACAGAAAAGGAGGCGGCGGCATGAAGCGAGGAAAGGCGCTGCTGGCCCTGTTTTGGGAATTTTTTCAGTTCGGCTGTTTCACCTTCGGGGGCGGCTGGAGCATTGTGGCCCAGATGCAGCGGCTGTATGTGGAGAAGCGAAAAACCATCACCGGGGAGGAGCTGCTGGACATCACCAGCGTGGGCCGCAGCCTGCCCGGCACCATGATCGGAAACGTGGCCATGCTGTACGGCAACCACGCGGCGGGGCTGGCCGGGGGCGTGGTGTGTCTGGTGGCTATGATCCTGCCCCCGTTTTTGATTCTGAGCGTGCTCACCCTCTGCTACACCGCCGTGCGGGACAACTACTGGGTGATGGCGGCCATGACCGGGGTGCGGGCCGCCATCGTCCCCATCATGGCCTCCGCCGCCCTGAATCTGGTGAAGGGGGCCTTCCGGTATCCACCCTGCGTGGCGATGGCGGCGGTGTCCTTCGCCCTGTACCTGATCTGGGACGTGAACTGTGTGTTTCTGGTACTGATGGGCATTGCGGCCGGACTGGTCATCTGTGAGGTATATGAGCGGAAAGGAGCGGGAAAATCCGATGGTACTGCTTGAGCTGTTCTGGAGCTTTCTGAAAATCGGGTTCACCAGCTTCGGCGGGCTGTCCATGATCCCCCTTATCAACGACGAGGTGCTCTCCCACGGATGGATGACCGCCAGCGAGGTGGCCGACATTGTGGCCATCGCCGAGATGACTCCGGGCCCCCTGGGCTTCAACTGCGCCACCTTCGCGGGCATTCAGGCGGCGGGCATTCCCGGGGCCATTGCCGCCAATCTGGGGGTCATGTCCCCCACCCTCACCCTGTGCGCCGCGGCCGCCGTGTTCTTTGAGCGGGTGAAGGGCAACAAGTACATGGAGCACATCCTGGTGGGGGTCCGCCCCGCCTGCCTGGGCATGGTGGTGGGGGTGACCTGTTCCATGCTCACCAACTACCTGGGGACCTCCGGCCAGGTGAGCCTGCCGGCGGTGGGCATCGGGGTGCTGGATCTGGTATTGCTCCTGAAGGGAAAGCAGAGCGTCCCGGTGGTCATCGGGATCAGCGCCCTGCTGGGCCTGCTGTGCTTCGGCGTTTTGGGCTGGCAGTAGCCGGCACGGCATGGTATAATGGCGGCACAAGGACAGCTTGAGAAAGGAGGCGGACGATATGGTGCCCAGCTATGAGACCATGGGGGACTGGCTGGAGGAGATCTCCCAAAAATTCCCGGACGCGTTTTTTGAGGAACTGGACGGGGGCATCCAGCTGGAGGAGCAGGCCCTCCCCGACCCGGAGTTTCCCCCGGGGGAGATGTACATTATGGGGGAGTACTGCCACGACATGCTGGGGCGGTACATCGTATTGTACTACGGCTCCTTTGCCGCCCTCCTGGCCGACGAGGACGAGGAGACCTGGAAGGACGAGATCTTCGCCACCGTGGCCCACGAGTTTACCCACCACATGGAGGACACCGCCGGCCTCCACGCCCTGGACGACAAGGACGCGGAGTTTCTCCGCCAGGCCCGGGAGGCGTACGGGGAGGGGGAGCCGTGAGCGATTCGCTGGAGCGGGATCTGACCCAGTGTCTCCAGGGGGAGGAGGAGCTGCGGGAGCGGAAGTACGCTTCTCAGGTGCTGGCCGGGGGCGATTTCTCCCATCTGGACTGCGTGCAGGTGGTGTTCCGGGGCTGCCGCCTGATGGGAGTGGACTTCAGCCGCAGCTTTTTCGACAGGGTGCGCTGGGAGCGGTGCGACCTGTCAGGCTGCCGTTTTTCCGAGTGCTCCTTCCGGGAGGCGGTCTTTCTGGACTGCCGGGGGGAGGGGTGCACCTTCGCCCAGAGCGCCTTCTCCCACACCCGGGTGGAGGAGGGCTCCTGGCGGTACGCCAACTTCACCAAGACCAGCTGGAAGACGGGGCTCTTTCAGGACTGCCGCCTGACCCAGGGGGTGTTCTCCCAGGTGCGGCACCGGAACCTGGCCTTCCGCCGGGCGGACCTCACCGGGGCCGACTTCTTCCAGACCTCCCTGCGGGGGGTGGACCTGTCTACCTGTGAGATCCGGGGGCTGACCCTCTCCCAGGACCACCAGGAGCTGCGGGGGGCCGTCCTGGCCCTGGAGCAGGCCCCGGACGTGGCCGCTCTGCTGGGGGTCAAATGGGTGTAAAAAAGCGGGGGCTCAGACCGAAGTCTGAGCCCCCGCTGCTTTATACTTTTGCGGGCAGGGAGTCGTCCTCCCGCACCCAGTCCTCCACATGGACCACCCGGTAGTCCCGCTCGCCGCTGCGGATGACCACCCGGTCGATGCCCGCGTTGATGATGACCCTCCGGCACATGGAGCAGGAGGTGGCGTCGTGGAGGAGCTCGCCGCTCTTGGCCTCCCGCCCCGCCAGGTACAGGGTGGCCCCCAGGGTGTCCCGCCGGGCGGCGGAGATGATGGCGTTCATCTCCGCGTGGACGGAGCGGCACAGCTCGTACCGCTCGCCGCTGGGCACCTGCATGGCCTCCCGGGTGCAGTAGCCCAGGTCCATGCAGTTCCTCCGCCCCCGGGGGGCGCCGTTGTAGCCGGTGGAGACGATCTCGTCGTTCTTCACGATGATGGCCCCGTAGCACCGGCGCAGGCAGGTGGACCGCTCCAGCACCGTCTCGGCGATGTCCAGATAGTAATTCTCTTTGTCGATGCGCTTCATGGAAGGGCCCTCCCGGTCTTGTTTTTTGCCATAAGTATACCGGATTTCCCGCCGAAAGGCAAGGGGGAGGCGGCCGGGATATCCGCCTAGGTGGAACACTTTAAGGGGAATTGTCCCCCTCCGGGGCACAATTTACACTTTGTTTACGATTGATTTCTTGACGAGTTTTTATTTGCGCAGTATCATATTTTTCAGAAAAAGAAATGGTTGAGCCGGGTGTCTGTTCCGCTTACCCCGTGCGAGGAGGCTCTCTATGATCCGCAATGCGCTTCAGCGGTTTATGTACGGCCGCTATGGAAATGATCAGCTGAATACCGCCCTGCTGATTTTATATGTGGCGCTGTATGTGCTCTATTTCCTCACCAGGATTGAACTGTTCTACTGGATCTCCTTTGTGGCGATCCTGTTTGCGCTGTTTCGGATGCTCTCCCGGAACCCGGCCCGCCGCCGGGCGGAGAACGCCAAATTCCTAAAGGTGGCCGGACCGGCCATCCAGTGGTTCCGGCTGCGCCGCACCATCCACCGGGACAAGGAGCACTGCTACTTCAAGTGCCCCAACTGCGGCCAGCAGCTCCGGGTGCCCCGGGGCAAGGGGAAGATCACCGTCACCTGCCGCAGCTGCGGCGCCGTCTTTGAAGAGAAGAGCTGAATACCGCAAAAACCGCCGGAGCGAACTGCTCCGGCGGTTTTCTGTTCTGGGGGAGTTCACCACAGCTGGTCCACCTGGGTGCCGGTGTAGTACCAGGTGAGGATCTCCTCAAAGGAGCTGCCCGCCTTGGCCATGGCGTTGGCCCCGTACTGGCTCATGCCCACCCCGTGGCCGTAGCCGGTGACCGAGAAGGTGAAGTTGGTCCCGTCCCAGGCCACGGTGAAGCAGGCGGAGCGCAGGTCAAACAGGGTGCGCACCTGGCCTCCGGTGAGGGTGACGCCCCCCACCAGGATGCTGGACACAGTACCCCCCTCGTTGACGGCGGGGGCGCCGAACCAGACGGAGGGGTCGCCGGAGAGGTCGGCCCCCGGGTAGGAGGCCAGCACCGCCTCCCGCACCTGGTCGGCAGAGAAGACCGCCTGGCTGTGGTAGTTGGGGACCTCCTCCCCCTCGGGGCTCTCCACGCTCTGGAGGTAGTCCACCTGGTTCCCCCACACCTCCACCGCGTCCACGGTGCGGCCCGGAGCGGAGGAGAAGAACACCGCCTGGATGGGCTCCCCCTGGTAGAGGACCCCCAGGCCGTCGGTCCCGGCGATGGCGGTCTCAATCTTCTGGGTGTAGGTCTGGGCGCTCACCCCCCAGCGGCTCTCCGCCATCTCCCGGGGGACGTAGGCCTGGCAGCAGTTGATATCGGTGCACACGTCAGCCTCCGGGTGTGCGTCGGTGGTGTGCGCCTGTTTCCGGACGGTGTAGGTGCGGGCGGCGCAGGCCTGGGCCTTCAGGGCCTCCTCCTCAAAGGCGGCGGGCATCTCCGCCGCCACCACCCCGAACAGGTAGTCGGACATGGACAGCTCCGCCACTGTGCCGTCCGCCTGCTGGAGCTTCACCATCCGGCTCTTGTCCCGCTCCCCCGAGGCGGTCTGCACCGCCCGGCGGATGGGGAGGGTGCCGGTGGGCAGCTCCTCCGCCGCCGCCTCGGAGCCGGGGGGCGGTACGGTGAGCAGGGGCAGGAGGAGCAGGACCACAGACAGGATGAGTCCCGTCCCAGCCGCCCGCCGGGCGGGGGAGCCTGTCCCGCGGCTTCCAGAGTCCCTTCTTCGATCCCGGTATGCCATCCCTCTGCCCCCTCTCTCCGTGTGCCGGCCGCCGGGCCGCGCTCACAGACAGAATATGCCGCCGGGAGGCGGGGTATGTCCGCCGGAAGCAAAAAGCCTTTGCGATTTCCCGTTGGATACACTATAATGGTGGGAGATGTGATTTCGATTTCCAAGGAGGAGGACCATCATGCTGCTGAATGTGCTTGCGGTGGGGGACGTGTGCGGAGAGGGGGGCCAGGATATCCTGTCCCGCCGCCTGAAGGAGCTGAGAGAGGCGGAGGACATCCACTTCACCGTGGTCAACGGGGAGAACGCCTCGGTGGTGGGCATCACCCCCCGGCAGGCCCGGGGGCTCTATGACGCCGGGGCCGACGTGATCACCCTGGGCAACCACACCTGGAACCGCATTCAGATCGCGGATTTTCTGGAGAAGGACCGGTATATCCTCCGCCCGGCCAACTACGCCGGCCGGGTGCCCGGCCGGGGCTTCGGGATCTATGACGGGCCCTGGGGGCTGAAAATCGGGGTGATTAACCTGATGGGCCGCCTGGAGCTCAACGCCAATCTGGACAGCCCCTTCAAGCAGGTCAACCAGATCCTCCGCCGGGAGGATATCCAGCAGTGCGACGTGGTGCTGGTAGACTTCCACGCCGAGGCCACCAGCGAGAAGGGGGCCATGGCCTGGTACCTGGACGGGCGGGTGGAGGCCGTCTGGGGCACCCACACCCATGTGCCCACCGCGGACGGGCAGATTCTCCCCAAGGGGACCGGGTTTCTCTCCGACCTGGGCATGACCGGCCCCCGCCTGTCCATTTTGGGGGTGAAGCCGGAGCTCTCCCTAAACCTGTTTCTGGGCGGCCTGCCCAAGCGGTATGAGGAGGCCGAGGGGCCCTGCAAGATCAACGCCTGTAAATTTGTCATCGACACCGAGGCGCATAAGTGCGTGGAGGTGAAGCGGGTGGATCTGATCGAGTGAAATTTTTGGAAGGGCGCGGGGGATTTCGCCGCCCCCTTAAAGCCTTCCCCCTGGGGGGAAGGTGGCCCCGAAGGGGCCGGATGAGGGGGCAGATTTCGGACACCTTGTAGGGCGCGACGACCTCGGCGCGCCGTTTCGGCGGTTTTTCGCGGGGGATTTCGCCGCCTGCGGGCGGCGACCTACTTTGCCCATGGCGGCAAAGTAGGCAAAACGCCACCGGGGACGGCTCAGGATGAGCGCTTCGCGCTCATATTCGCCTTACCCCGGACCCCTTTTACGGGGGTCCCTCCTGAAAAGTTCAGCAGAAGTTCCGGCGCGCAAAATCTGAGTGACCTCCGCGATTCCTTCCGGGCCACTGGGCCCTGAGTTTGCAAAAATTAGGACCCGGTGCGGTTCCACAACTGCGCCTGGGTTTGCCGAGCCAACGCTTTCGGTGCGAATCCTGGCGGGCCGGTCTGGGACCGGCCCCTACGAAGGTGTGAAACCGTTTTCGTAATTCGCCGTAGGGGCGGGTCCCAGACCCGCCCGCTCTCAAGCCTTCCCCCTCAAAGGGGGAAGGTGTCTGGCCGGAGGCCAGACGGGTGAGGGTGCTTTCTTGGTATGCACACCCCCCAGCGGGAGGCCCAAGGGCCTCCCCTACCCAAACCAGGAAAATTTGTGGAAAACCTGTAAGGCTCGGACGGGCGACCGCGAGGGTCGCCCCTACAGGGCTGCAAGAACGTATGCAAGGCCCGGAAACCCCGGGCGGCCCAGTGTGCCGCCCCTACGGAAATCGGGAAACGTCTCAGGATACGCCGCTCCCCTGAGCCGCACTTGAGCCCCACCGCAACAAAGGCGCTTTCCATAAGGGGAGTGCCGAGCTCTCGGCCTTTGCCCAGTGAGCGGCAGCGAAAGACGAGAGAAAACCAATCAGCTGAGCTACCCGCGCCTTTGCGATAACCGCCAAGGTCACCTAATTGGCGGCCCCTGTAACGGGGGACCGGGGGTAAGGCGAATATGAGCACGAAGTGCTCATCCTGAGCCGTCCCCCGGCGATCCTTTGGTTACTTTCCCATCGGGCGGATTGTCAAGTGAAGTGCAACGGTTTGTGAAAAAAGAGTTCAAGAGGAGATTTCCAGCCCAGGCATTTGCGGGGGCGACGATTTA
>NBJMR02800__coassemble_2092_pt1 | contig 17337 bp, 15 predicted proteins | sample NBJMR02800__metabat2_low_PE_003 | metagenome-assembled genome bin NBJMR02800
CGGTGGCCTCGGTGGTGTACGCCCTCATCAAGCGGGACGTGCGCCGCCGGCTGACGGAGCAGGGGGTGGCTCTGGAGGAGCCGGACGCAACTGCGCCGGAGGAACCGGAGGAGAAAAACGAATAACAACAACGGCGCGGCCGGTTCGGAACTCCGAACCGGCCGCGTTTTGCACATGTTGACGTTTTGAACGGCTACTCTTTCAGCCCCGCGCCCAGGATGGGGGCGGCGTCGCTCCCCTGGTGCTCCCGGGCGTACCGGCCGGGGGAGGTGCCGGTGAGATGGCCGAAGGTGCGGATAAAGTGGGAGTTGTCGGAGAAGCCGGACAGCTCCCCGGCCTGCTGGACGCTGACCCCCTCCTTTAACAGCTGGCGGGCCTTGAGCACCCGGCTGTAGATGATGTACTCCATCACGGAGAAGCCGGTGGCGGATTTGAAGATCCGGCACAGGTAGTGCTTGCTGAGATAGAACTGTCCGGCGATCAGGTCCAGGGTGAGGGGCTCGGACAGGTGGTCGCGGATGTAGTCCAGGATGGGGGAGACCCGGAGAAAGTCCTTGCTCCGGACGGCGTCCCCGGCGGTGGCGGCGTCCAGGATGGGGGCCACCTGGAGGAGCAGGTCCAGCAGGGCGATGGCCTGGTGGACGTCGCTGCCGAAGGCGCCGTCGTTCTTGTTGCGCTCCAGGGCCTGAAAGCGCTCAATGAGGGAGATCATCTGGTCGTTGGACATGTCCGCCCGGAGAAAGGCGGACTGGGCCATCCGGCTGAAGTCGGTCTGGGGGGTGGACAGGGCGGACAGGGCCTTCCGGCTGATGTGGAGCACATAGCGGGCGTGAAAGCCGGTGGCGATGGTGCGGTGGAGGGTGTTCTCCCCGATGAGATAGAGGGTGCCCCGGCGCAGGGGATAGACCTGGTCGTTGACAAAAATGTTGCCGGGACTGGTGAGGGGAAGGAGAAATTCACAGTAGTCGTGAAAATGCAGCCGGCTCATGCTCCAGTTGTCATTGTGGTTCAGCTGCAGGTGAAAGTCGATTTGGGTCATACCCGGTGGCCTCCGATGGGTAAATTGTACAATTCAGGCAAAAAAGCTGGAAAAGACTTGCTCCGATTTGTCGGCTGTGATATTATAGCACAGGAAGCGAAGATATGCAAACTTTTTGCCAAGTTCCCCAAAGACCGCTTGCATATCTTGTGCTACACTAGACCCTGATGAACCGCGCGTATCACTCTGGACCGCGGGGCGGTCCGCAGAAACCAACACCGTACATCAAAAACTATAAGTGTAATGGGGGTTTTATCTATGAACAAAGTATACACCTTGCACGACGCGGTCGCGAAATTCGTCGAGGACGGAGACTGCATCTCCTTCGGCGGCTTTACGACCAACCGGAAGCCCTACGCCGTGGTGGGCGAGATCCTGCGCCAGGGCCAGAAGGACTTCACCGTCTGGGCCGGTCCTGCCGGCGGCGACTGGGACATGCTCATCGGCGAGGGCCGGGTCAAGGCGTACATCAACTGCTACACCGCCAACTCCGGCTACACCAACGTGTCCCGCCGCTTCCGCGCCGCCATCGAGAAGGGCGAGCTGACCTATGAGGACTACTCCCAGGACGTGCTCATGCTTCAGCTGCACGCCGCCTCCCTGGGCCTGCCCTTCCTGCCCGTGCGCCTGATGCAGGGCTCCGGCCTGGTCAAGTACTGGGGCATCAGCGAGGAGCAGCGCAAGGCTCTGGACAAGGTGGACGACCTGAAGTGCGTGGAGATTGAGAACCCCTTTGAGCCCGGCCAGAAGGTCATCGCCGTCCCCGTGCCCAAGCTGGACACCGCCGTCATCCACGTGCAGAAGGCCTCTCCCGACGGCACCTGCATCATCGAGGGCGACGAGTTCCACGACGTGGACATCGCCGTGGCCGCCCGCAAGGTCATCGTCACCTGCGAGGAGCTGGTGAGCGACGAGTACATCCGCCGCGATCCCACCCTGACCAAGGTGTTCGGCGAGTGCGTCAACGCCGTGGTCCACTGCCCCTACGGCGCCTGGCCCTCTCAGTGCTACAACTACTACGACAACGACTCCCACGCCCTGAAGGAGTACGACAAGGCCTCCAAGTATCAGGACGCCGAGGATGCCAAGGCTCAGCTGGAGAAGGCCGCGGTCAAGGCCGAGAAGGCCGCCGCCGCCAAGCCCGAGGACGCCAAGCTGGCCGACGCCGCCGCCAAGGCCCGCAAGGCCGCCGAGGACGCCAAGGCCGGCACCGCCATCCCCGAGACCTTCAAGGACTATCTGGACAAGTGGGTCTACACCGTGAAGGACAACGACGAGCTGCTGGATAAGATCGGCGGTTCCCGCCTGATGCGGCTGAAGAACGAGCCCCACCTGGGTTATTCCACCAGACACTAAGAGTTGGGAGGTACATTACAATGTCTGATTACACCAAGTACACCAAACAGGAAATGCAGGCTTACGCCATTGCCAAGAACATCAAGGAGAATCAGATCGTCATCGTGGGCACCGGCCTTCCCCTGATCGGCGCCTCCCTGGCCAAGCGGGCCGTGTGCCCCTCCTGCCACCCCATCGTGGAGAGCGGCCTGATGGACTGCTCCCCCGTGGAGGTGCCCCGCTCCGTGGGCGACAACCGCTTCATGGCCCACTGCGCCGTGCAGTGGCCCAACGTGCGCTTCGTGGGCTTTGAGGCCAACGAGTGGCTGCACAACGAGGACCGCCTGGTGGCCTTCATCGGCGGCGCTCAGATCGACCCCTACGGCAACGTGAACTCCACCTGCATCTACGGCAAGGGCGACTATGTGAAGCCCCAGACCCGGTTCACCGGCTCCGGCGGCGCCAACGGCATCGCCACCTACTGCAACACCATCATCATGATGCAGCACCAGAAGCGCCGCTTCATGGAGAAGATCGACTACATCACCTCCTGCGGCTGGATGGACGGCCCCGGCGGCCGTGAGCGCGCCGGCCTGCCCGGCAACCGCGGCCCCCAGATGGTGGTCACCGACCTGGGCATCATGAAGTTCGACGAGGAGACCAAGCGGATGTACCTGGCTTACTACTATCCGTTCTCCTCCCCCGAGATGGTGCAGGAGAACACCGGCTTCGAGATCGACCTGTCCCGCGCCGAGCTGATGGAGGGCCCCGGTCCCGACATCATCAAGCTCATCCGCGAGGAGATCGACCCCGGCCAGGCCTTCATCAAGGTGCCGAAGGAGTAATTGACAGTCTCTTTTGACTTACTACTTTGAATTAGGAGGAAACGACATTGGGTAACTATTCTATGCCCCGCTACTTCCAGAACATGCCCACCGTGGGCAAGGCCGTCCGTGCCAACCCCGAGAACGTGGCGGAACTCAAGGCCATTGAGGAGGACATCCACGCCCAGATCGTGAAGGGCCTGGAGAACGGCAAGGCCGACGAGGCCATGAACGCCCGCGGCCAGCTCACCGCCATGCAGCGGGTCACCCTGCTGGTGGACCCCGGCACCTGGTGCCCCCTGAACAGCCTGTATAACCCCAACAAGAACAAGACCGGCACCACCTCCATCATCAAGGGCCTGGGCCGCGTCAACGGCAAATGGTGCGTCATCATCGCTTCCGATAACAAGAAGCACGCCGGCACCTGGGTGCCCGGCCAGGCCGACAACCTGCTCCGGGGCAGCGACACCGCCAAGCGGCTGCGCATCCCCCTGATCTACCTGCTGGAGTGCGCCGGCGTGGAGCTGGACCAGCAGGAGCTGGTGTACCCCAACCGCCGGGGCGGCGGCACCCCCTTCTACCGCAACTCCGAGCTCAACCAGATGGGCATTCCCGTCATCGTGGGCATCCACGGCACCAACCCCGCCGGCGGCGGCTACCACTCCATCAGCCCCACCGTGCTGATCGCCCATGAGAAGGCCAACATGGCCGTGGGCGGCGCCGGCATCGTGGGCGGCATGAACCCCAAGCCCCACGTGGATATGGAGACCGCTCTGGCCCAGATCGAGGCCACCAAGGGTTTACGCGCGGATCCTCCCGGATCTGTGTCCATCCACTACGGCGTCACCGGCTTCTTCCGCGAGGTCTATCAGACCCAGGAGGGCGTCATCGAGGGCATCAAGAAGTACGTGGACATGCTGCCCAGCTATGACCTGGAGTTCTTCCGCGTAGATACCCCCCAGTCTCCCCTCATGTCCGATGTGGAGCTGTACGACCTGGTGCTGAACAACAAGAACCGCCCCTATGACATGTACTCCGTCCTGGGCCGCCTGTTCGACGGCAGCCAGTTCATGGAGTACAAGAAGGGCTACGGCCCCGAGATGATCACCGGCCTGGCCAAGGTGGACGGCCTTCTGGTGGGCGTGGTGGCCAACCAGCAGGGCGTGTTCCCCAACTACCCCGAGTATAAGATGGAGAAGTACGGCCAGGCTATGGGTGCGGGCGGCAAGCTGTACCGCCAGGGCCTGATCAAGATGAACGAGTTCGTCACCCTGTGCGCCCGTGACCGTATCCCCATGGTGTGGATTCAGGATACCACCGGCATCGACGTGGGCGACGACGCCGAGGTCGCCGAGCTGCTGGGTCTGGGCCAGTCCCTGATCTACTCCATCCAGAACAGCAACCTGCCCATGATGGAGATCACCCTGCGCCGCGGCACCGCCGCTGCCCACTACGTGCTGGGCGGCCCCCAGGGCAACGACAACAACGTATTCTCCCTGGGCACCGCGGCCACCGAGATCAACGTCATGAACGGCAAGACCGCCGCCAACGCCATGTACACCAGCCGTCTGGCCAAGGACCAGAAGGCGGGCAAGGACCTGCAGCCCACCATCGACAAGATGAACGCCCTGATCGACGACTACGACCTGAAGTCCAAGCCGCTGTTCTGCGCTCAGGCCGGTCTGGTGGACGAGGTGGTGGATCTGCCCATGATGCGCAACTACATCGTGGCCTTCACCGACTCCTGCTATCAGAACCCCGAGAGCATCTGCCCCTTCCATCAGATGCTGCTGCCTCGGACCATCAAGGATTTCGACACCTTCAAGAAGTAAGCATTTCAGATGTGACCGGTTCCCGGGGGCGGAAGCGCGCCCCCGGGGGCCGGAGAGAGTCAGGGCGGTCCGTGGAGGACGCCCGTGCCTGAGACGGCCGGCGCCCGACCAAATTTCATGTGTGGAGAATCAGAACGAATGAGTATTTATACGTTAGGAATTGACATCGGGTCTACCGCCTCCAAGTGCGTGATCCTGGCCGACGGCAAGGAGATCATCAGCAAGTCCCTGATCGCCGTGGGCGCCGGCACCAGCGGCCCCCAGCGGGCCATCTCCCAGGTGCTGGAGAACGCCGGCATGAAGGAGGAGGATATGGCATTCACCCTGGCCACCGGCTACGGCCGCAACTCCCTGGAGGGGATTGCGGACTACCAGATGAGCGAGCTCAGCTGCCACGCCAAGGGGGCCAGCTTCCTGTTCCCCGACGTGCACACCGTCATCGACATCGGGGGCCAGGACGTGAAGGTCCTCCAGATTGAGAACGGCGTGATGACCAACTTTGTCATGAACGACAAGTGCGCCGCCGGCACCGGCCGGTTCCTGGACGTGATGGCCCGGGTGCTGGAGGTGAAGGTGGAGGAGCTGGGGGCGCTGGGCGCCCAGTCCACCAAGAATCTGGCCATCAGCTCTACCTGCACCGTCTTCGCCGAGAGCGAGGTCATCAGCCAGCTGGCTCAGGGCTCCGACAAGCGGGACATCATCAACGGCATCCACCACTCCGTGGCCAGCCGGGTGGCCGGCCTGGCCCACCGTGTGGGCGCCAAGGAGCTGGTGGTGATGACCGGCGGCGTGGCCCAGAACACCGGCGTGGTCAAGGCGCTGGAGGAGGAGCTGGGCCGGACCATCCACACCTCGCCTCTGACCCAGTACAACGGGGCCCTGGGGGCGGCCCTGTTTGCCTATGACCGTTATAAGAGAGCGCACAAGGATTAACCCCCGGGTGCGCGTGAGGAATTGATACTGCCTATCAAGTAGGGAGGAGATTTACTATGGCAAAAGAAGTTAGCCCTGGCGTAAAGGCTCTGCGCAAAGTCGTAGAGGATGTCTACGCCGACGCCCGGAAGGCCCACGCGGAAGGAAAGCTGGTGGGCTGGTCCAGCTCCAAGTTCCCCTGTGAGCTGGCCGAGGCCTTCGATCTGAACGTCATGTATCCCGAGAACCAGGCCGCCGGCATCGCCGCCAACCGCGACGGTGAGATCATGTGTAAGGCCGCCGAGGATCTGGGCTTTGATAACGACATCTGCGGCTACGCCCGCATCAGCCTGGCCTATGCCGCCGGCAAGCGCGCGTCCCGGAAGTTCGACCCCGAGACCCTGGAGTACATCATCGACCCCAACAGCGGCAAGCCCCTGAAGGACGAGAACGGCAAGGTGGTCATCGACCCCGAGACCGGCAAGCCCAAGAAGGACCCCAAGACCATGCAGCCCTACACCGTGCTGGATGACATCTATGAGATCGAGGCCCTGCCGGAGACCACCGAGAAGGAGATCGCCTACAAGAACTTCCGCCGGGAGGCCATCAAGCCCTACCGCCAGATGCGCATGCCCCAGCCCGACTTCGTGCTGTGCTGCAACAACATCTGCAACTGCATGACCAAGTGGTATGAGAACATCTGCCGGATGCGCAACATCCCCCTGATCATGATCGACATCCCCTACAACAACACCGTGGATGTCCACGACACCAACGTGGCCTATGTCCGCGCTCAGTTCGACGCGGCCATCCACCAGCTGGAGGAGCTCACCGGCAAGAAGTTCGACGAGAAGAAGTTCGAGCACGCCTGTGAGAACGCCAACCGCACCGCCAAGGCCTGGCTGCGGGTGTGCGACTACCTGCAGTACAAGCCCGCCCCCTACAGCGGCTTTGATCTGTTCAACCACATGGCCGATGTGGTGACCGCCCGCGGCAAGGTGGAGGCCGCCGAGGCCTTCGAGCTGCTGGAGAAGGACCTGGCCGAGGCCGTCAAGGAGGGCAAGAGCACCACGCCCTTCCCCGAGAAGTACCGCGTCATGTTCGAGGGCATCCCCTGCTGGCCCAAGCTGCCCAACCTGTTCAAGCCCCTGAAGGAGCACGGCGTCAACGTCACCGCCGTGGTGTACGCCCCCGCCTTCGGCTTCGTGTACAACAACATGGACGAGATGGCCCGCGCCTACTACAAGGCCCCCAACTCCGTGTGTATCGAGCAGGGCGTGGATTGGCGTGAGGGCATCTGCCGGGACAACAAGGTGGACGGCGTGCTGGTCCACTATAACCGCTCCTGCAAGCCCTGGTCCGGCTATATGGCCGAGATGCAGCGCCGCTTTACCAAGGATCTGGGCGTGCCCTGCGCCGGCTTCGACGGCGACCAGGCCGATCCCCGGAACTTCAACGAGGCCCAGTATGCGACCCGTGTCCAGGGTCTGGTGGAGGCCATGGAGGCCAATCAAGCGAAGAAGGAGGCCGAGGCGAAATGAGCACCGAGGTTTTGCTGAACGAGTTTAAAGAGTATTCCGAGCACCCCCATCGTGCCCTCTCCCAGTATAAGCAGGAGGGGAAGAAGGTCATCGGCGTTCTGCCCTACTACGCCCCTGTGGAGCTGGTGGTAGCCGCCGGCATGGTGCCCATGGGCATCTGGGGCAGCAACAAGAAGACCATCGCCCTGGCCAAGGAGTACTGCGCCACTTTCTACTGCACCATCGGCCAGCTGGCCCTGGAGATGCTGCTGGACGGCACTCTGGATCAGCTGGACGGCATCATCACCCCCACCATCTGCGACACCCTGCGCCCCATGAGCCAGAACTACCGCGTGGCCATGGAGGGCAAGCTGCCCTGCATCTTCCTGGCTCACCCCCAGAACCGTAAGCCCGCCTTCGGCCTGCAGTTCACCGTGGACCAGTACATGCATGTGAAGGGCGAGCTGGAGAAGATCGCCGGCAAGACCATCACCGACGACGACCTGCGCGCCGCCATCAAGGTGATGAACCGCAACCGCGCCGCCCGCCGCGCCTTCGTGAAGCTGGCCAGCGAGCACTGCGACGTGATCTCCGCCGTGAAGCGCTCCGCCGTGCTCCGGGCCGCCTGGTTCATGGAGCCCGATGTGTACGCCGAGAAGCTGGAGGCGCTGAACGAGGAGCTCTCGAAGCTGCCCGCCGCCGACTGGAAGGGCTGCAAGATCGTCACCTCCGGCATCATCTGCGACAACCCCAAGCTGCTGCAGATCTTCGACGACAACAAGATTGCCATTGCCGCCGACGACGTGGCCCAGGAGAGCCGCTCCTTCCGGGTGGACGCCAGCGAGGAGGGCGATCCCATGATGGCCCTGGCTCAGCAGTTTGCCGACCAGGACTACGACGTGCTCCTGTACGATGAGCACTCCAACCAGAACCGCCGCGGCGACTTCGTGGTGCAGATGGTGAAGGACTCCGGCGCTCAGGGCCTGGTGCTGTTCATGCAGCAGTTCTGCGACCCCGAGGAGATGGAGTATCCCTACCTGAAGAAGGCTCTGGACGACGCCGGCATCCCCCACATCAAGCTGGGCGTGGACCAGCAGATGCGGGACTTCGGCCAGGCCAGCACCGCCATCCAGGCGTTTGCCGACGTGCTGTAAGAGTTTGCGGCCTGCGCCGGAATTTCCCGGCTCAGCTTCTTGACAGATATCTTGCATAAATGCTACAATAAACCAAATGCGGTCCTCCGCTTGAAGGATTCAATTCAAGCGGAGGACCCGGGCAAAACGCATCCGGGTCCGGGACGGGGTCTGGATGACTTGCCATATTATTCAGAAAAGGGGAAAAACAACTATGAACTACAATGTCACCGTGAATGGCAAGGTTTACAGCGTCACCGTAGAGAAGACCGGCGCCGCTGCCCCCGTTGCCGCCGCCCCTGTGGCCGCCCCCGTGGCTGCCGCTCCTGTGGCTCCCGCTCCCGCCCCTGCTCCCGCCGCCGCGCCCGCCCCGGCTCCCGCTCCCGCCCCCGCCCCTGCCGCTGAGCCTGCTCCCGCTCCTGCCGCCGCTCCTGTCTCTGTGGGCGCCGGTGAGACCCCGGTGAACAGCCCCATGCCCGGCAGCATCTTCAAGATCGAGTGCACCGTGGGCCAGAGCGTGAAGGCCGGCGACGTGCTGATCGTTCTGGAGGCCATGAAGATGGAGATCGAGGTGTCCGCTCCTGTGGACGGCACCGTGAAGGCCATCGCCGTGTCCACCGGCGCTACCGTCAACACCGACGATCTGCTGGTCACCCTGGGTTAAGGGGGTACATGATCCATGCCGAATGCTGAAAACGCGATCTTAGATCCCTTTAGCGCCATGGCGCCCACCCAGGCCATCATGGTGGCCGTGTGCGGTCTGGTAGTCGTCTTCCTGATGCTGGCCATTCTGGCCCTGGTCATCCGGATCAACTCCAAGCTGGTCAGCCTGCTGGAGGGCCGGAAGGAAGAGCCCGCCCCCGCGCCGGTGACAAAGCATGCGCCTGCCGCGCCCGCCCCCGCTCCCGCCGCCCCCGCGGTGGATGAGGGCGAACTGGTGGCTGTGATGATGGCCGCCATCGCTGAGGAGTCCGGGATGTCTCCCAACTCCTTCCGCATCACCAATGTAAGCGCCGCCCCCGCTGCCGCCCCTGTGGCTGCCGCTCCCGCGGCTCCCGCGCCCGCCCCGGCCCCTGCGGCTGCTCCCGCTCCCGCTCCGGCTCCCGCCCCCGCGGCTGAGCCTGCTCCGGCCCCTGCCGCCGCTCCCGTCTCTGTGGGCGCCGGCGAGACCCCGGTGAACAGCCCCATGCCCGGCAGCATCTTCAAGGTGGAGTGCACCGTGGGCCAGAGCGTGAAGGCCGGCGACGTGCTGATCGTTCTGGAGGCCATGAAGATGGAGATCGAGGTGTCCGCCCCCGTGGACGGCACTGTCAAGGCCATCGCCGTGTCCACCGGCGCCACCGTCAACACCGACGACCTGCTGGTGACTCTGGGGTAAAAGCGCTTTCCTCCCCCCGCGAACGGCACTGTGAGAGGGTGAACTCTCCCAGTGGGTACATCCGTCTTTGCCGGTGACCGGTTTGGTCACTTCGGTTGAGTTATGAAAAGGAGTATAGAATGGAGTTTTTTTCCGACGTAATGTCTGCGATTCTGGGCAGCTCCGGTTTCGCTGCGATCCCGCAGGATTGGCGGCAGCTGCTCATGATCGCAATCGCATGTGTCCTGTTGTATCTTGGCATCGGCAGGGGATTTGAGCCCCTGCTGCTGGTGCCCATCGCCTTTGGCATGCTGCTGGCCAACCTGCCCCTCACTGGCCTATTCAATCCGCCGGTGGTGGACGCGGCTACCCATACGGGCAGCGTTGGCTTTATGTGGGTCATTTATCAGGGCGTCCAGTACGCCATTTACCCGTCCATCATCTTTATGGGGATCGGGGCAATGACGGACTTCGGCCCTCTGCTGGCTAATCCCATGTCCCTGCTGCTGGGCGCAGCCGCCCAGCTGGGCATCTTCACCGCCTTCCTGCTGGCCCTGGTGCTGGGCTTCACCCCGGCTCAGGCGGCGGCCATCGGCGTCATCGGCGGAGCGGACGGCCCCACGGCCATCCTCACCGCCTCCAAGCTGGCGACCAATCCGGTGAACCTGCTCCCGGCCATTGCCATAGCGGCTTACTCGTATATGGCGCTGATTCCCCTGATCCAGCCCCCCATTATGAAGCTGCTCACCACCAAGGAGATGCGCAAGGTCAAAATGACCCAGCTCCGTCCTGTCTCCAAAACAGAAAAGATCATTTTCCCCGTCCTGGTCACGATCTTTGTCATCCTGCTGGTGCCTGACACCGCGCCCCTGATCGGTATGCTCATGCTGGGCAACCTGTTCCGGGAGTGCGGCGTGTGCGACCGCCTGTCCGATACCGCGCAGAACGCGCTGATGAACATCATCACCATCGCGCTGGGCCTGTCGGTGGGCTTCAAGGCCACCTATGACTCCTTCCTGACCTGGGATACGATCAAGATTATCCTGCTGGGCCTGCTGGCGTTCTGCCTGTCCACGGCCGGCGGCGTGATTTTCGGCGACATCATGTACTTTGCCACCGGCGGCAAGGTGAATCCCCTCATCGGCTCCGCCGGCGTGTCCGCCGTACCCATGGCCGCCCGTGTGTCCCAGGTAGTGGGCCAGAAGGAGAACCCCTCCAACTTCCTGCTGATGCACGCCATGGGCCCCAACGTGGCCGGCGTCATCGGCTCCGCGGTCGCTGCGGGCTTTATGATCAAGGTCTTTGGCGGCTGATTCCGGTTTATAATCTCAATTTTAGTTCCTTTTGAAGTGGAAGGAAATGTCCCTTGTCTCGGTATTCGGGACAGGGGACATTTTCCTTTTTCAGCAGCGCAAATAAAGAGAGGGCTCTGGGGCCGGTCTACGGACGGGGCCCGGCGGCGGGAGGTAATTATGAGACAGCGTGCGGCCTATTTGGATTTCCTCCGATGCTTTGCCATTTTTTCGGTTCTTCTCCTCCACACCCTTGTGCCGGTGGTCACCAACACCGGAGTGTACGGCGCCCCGTCCTGGAAGCTGTGCGTTGCATTGGATGCCCTCACCCGGGTGGGGGTGCCGCTGTTCTTCATGCTGAGCGGATACCTGATGCTCTCGCGGGAGGGGACGCGTCAGATTGGACCATTCTACCGCAAAAATCTGCCCAAGCTTGGGATTCCCCTGGTGGTGTGGAATCTCATCTACTACGGGGGGAGTCTCCTGATGCGCGGAGAGACCTTCCGGCTGCGGGACTTCCTCGCCGGTCTGCTCAATCAGGGGCACAGCTACCACATGTGGTTTGTCTACACTCTGCTGGGGATCTATCTTCTGTGCCCCTTTTTAAAGAGAATGACGGAGGGCTGCAGTGGGAATCAGCTCCTTCTGCTGGTGGGAATCATTTTGTTTCCCACCGCCATTCAGCCCATACTCAATTTGGCCCAGCCGGTGTACATCCATCTGTTCGGCCCGCTGATGGAGGGGTATCTGGGCTATTTCCTGCTGGGATACTGGCTGGGAGGCCGGAAGCTGACGCCCCGGGCGCGGCGGCTGCTGTACGTTCTGGGCGCGGCGGCCTATCTCATCGCGGCCCTGGGAAACCTGAGACAGGCCTCCCCGCAGTCCATCCTGCTGCCCTTTAACGGAGGTTACCGCCTGCACCACTACTTCACCGCGGCGGCGGTATTTGTCCTGGTCCGCACCTTTTTTGAAAACCACGCCAAAGCCGAGGCGGCCCTCTCGGCCCCCATGGCCTGGCTGTCCAACCGGGTGTTTGGAATCTACTGGGTCCACGTCCTGGTGCTGGAGGAGGTGACCCGGGCGGTGGGGTCCCAAATGAGCATTCTGATGTTTGTGGGGGTGCGGCTGGGACTGACGGTCCTGATCTCGCTGCTGTTTGCTGCCGTCGTGTCCAAGATTCCCGTTTTGCGCCGGGGACTTGTCTGACGATGGAGCGCGCAGAGGCGGTGTTAGGAAGCTTTCCGGCTCCACTACCAGATTGCGCCCCGCCGGCCCCGAGGACAAAAAAGAAGCCGGGCAGCAGCCCGGCTTCAGTAAAGGGATGATCAACAGATCACAGCGCGTTATGGCTCCCTGCTCCCTATGGAGCAGGGAGCTGATTTTACCGGCTCTGTCAGTCCATTCCCCTCAGGCATCAAGGAGATTCAGCAGCGCCTGACGCACCTGAGCGAAGCGGTAACGGCTGACCGGGAGGATTTCCCCGCTGGTGAGCTCCAGATCCCGCTGCCGGAGCCGGTGAACAAAGGCCAGATTGACCAGAACAGTTCGGTGGCAGTAGATGAACTGCGATTCCGGCAGGCGCTCCGCCAGCCGGGAGAGGGGGAGCCGGACGATCTCCTGTCCCTCTGTGAGGTGCAGGCAGGTGTGCCGCCCGCTGGGCTCGGCGTACCGGATGTCTCTGAGGGAGACGCGGAGCTGACCTGTATCGGTGGGGAGGAGAAGCTGTTCACTGCCTCCCGTGCGCCGCCGCATCTCCTGATAGCAGTGCAGCAGGGCCTCCCGCAGTTCATCCCGATCCAGCGGCTTGGCCAGGTAGCGCTTGGCGTTTACGTGATAGCCCAGCAGAGCCATGTCCCGGTCGGTGGAGATGAATACAATATCCGGGGGGGCGGCCTGCTCTTTCAGATGGCTGGCCAGCGCCATCCCGTCCAGCGCATCCATGATCACATCCAAAAGCAGAAGATCGAAATGCCTGCCCTGCTGAATTTCGCGCAGAAGGTCCACGCCGCTGCCGTAGGCGGTGACATCGCAGGGAATCTCCGCCTCCTGCAAGATGCGCTCGGTGAGCTGAACGGACTGGTGCAGGTCGGTCTGCTCGTCGTCACAGACGGCGATTTGATACACAGAATGCTGCCTCCTCTCTATGTTGTTGGTCCATTATACCACATCCAGAAAAAAATGAAATAGCCGCGTCCGCTGGAATGAGACTCGCGGAAGAAGGGGAAGGGGGGTCCCTCGGGAAAGAAAACCAAACAAAAAGACACAGAACAAATCATGCCTTTCTGTTTGGAAGATTGTTAAAAATTGATATTTGAGATATAGGTTATGAAGTGAACACGCGGGCGGCAAAACTTAAAATAAAAGGACATCTGCAAAGCAGATGTCCTTTTATTTTGGTACGGCTGGAGGGATTCGAACCCGCGACCTTTTGGTTCGTAGCCAAACACTCTATCCAACTGAGCTACAGCCGCAACTCATTTCCACAGGGGGGCTCTCCCCTGACGGCTTGCTTAGTATAGCACAGAAGAGAATCTTTGGCAAGTGTTTTTTTAAAAATTTTTTTCTTTTTTTGAAATGCCGGGGAGGGGCCCTCCCTGGCGCAAAAATCAGATCTGCTCTGCCCAGCGGCACACTGCATCGCAGAGGAAGCGGGCGCAGCCGGGGACCGTCCGGTCGTAGTAGGCGGTAAAGCGCTCGTCCTGGATGTAGAGCTGGGCCAGCCCCATGTGCATGGACGGATCGTAGGCGTTCCCGGTGACCGTCAGCCAGCGTTTGTGGAGACGGGCGACCTCCCGGCCCTCCTGACTGTCCGGACCGAGGCCGGCTTGAACGGCCGCCTCCAAGCGGCGCTGGATCTCCTCCTCCAGCTCCTTCCACTCCCGGTACTGCTCCTGGGTCAAATTGCGTACGGCGTTCTGGGCGGCATCCACCATGGGGTCTCCGTACTTCTGACGGGCCTCCCGGCCATAGCGCTCCTCGTGGGTGGTGACAATCTGCTGCTTCAGCGCCTCAAATTTCTCCTGATCGTTCATAAGTTCCTTCCTTTCCTGTGCCGAAATGGTCTTGCGTACCGACCGGATCAGCGCCTCCAGCCGGGCCTGCTCCTGCTCCAGGGCGGTCAGGTGGCCGCGGAGGGCGGCGAGCCGGTCAAAGGAGGGAGCGTCCAGGCAGGCCTTGATCTGGGCCAGCTCCACCCCGAGGGCCCGGTAGTACAAGATGTCCTGCAGCCGGTCCACCTGGGCCGGGCCGTAGTAGCGGTAGCCGTTCTCCGCCACCCGGCCCGGCTTGAGCAGGCCGATCTGGTCGTACCAGCGCAGAGTGCGGGTGGTCACTCCGGACAGGTCCGCCAGCTCCCGGATCGTGTATTCCATTCAAATCCCTCCTCGAGTCCTATGGTACCAGTTGACGCACCGTCAAGGTCAAGGACTTTTTTCCTTGTTTTTTCCCACGAAAATATTATAATAAAACAGACGCCGGTTTTATATGGATCAATTCCCCAAAAGGAGGCCGCCATGCGGATCATTATTTCCCCCGCCAAGCAGATGCGGGAGGACCGAGACACCCTGCCGCCCCGGGGGCTGCCCGGGTTTCTGCCGGAGACCGGACGGCTGCTCACCGCCCTGCGGAACCTCTCGCCTGCGGAGCTCCAGAAGCTGTGGAAGTGCAACGACGCCATCGCCGCCCTCAATGTGGAACGGCTGCGGACCATGGACCTGGAGCGGGGCCTCACCCCGGCCCTCCTGTCCTATGTGGGCATCCAGTACCAGACCATGGCCGCGCGGGTGCTTGAGACAGGTCAATACGAGTTCCTCCAGGAGCATCTGCGCATCCTCTCCGGCTTTTACGGCCTGCTCCGCCCCTTCGACGGGGTGACCCCCTACCGGCTGGAGATGGGGGCCAGGCTGTCGGTGGACGGCTGCCGGGACCTGTACGCCTTCTGGGGAGAGAAGCTGGCCCGGGCCCTGGCGGGGGAGAGCGGCTGGGTGCTGGACCTGGCCTCCAAGGAGTACAGCCGGGCGGTCCTTCCCCACCTGCCGCCCTCGGTGCGGGTAGTCTCCTGCGTATTCGGGGAGCTGCGCCCCGACGGCAAGGTGGTGGAGAAGGGGACCCTGTGCAAAATGGCCCGGGGCGAGATGGTCCGGTGGCTGGCGGAGACGGGGACAACCCACCCCGACGGCCTGCCCGCCTTTCAGGGGCTGGGGTACCGGTACGATCCGGACCGCTCCACCGGGGCGCGGATGGTTTTTTTGAAAACAACTCAGTCAAGTACTGTGTGAGAAGAAAGGACGGTTTCATATGCTGCGTTTTGAATGTGACTACGGCGAGGGGGCCCACCCCAAGATCCTGGAGCGGCTGCTGGAGACCAACTTGGAGCAGACCCCCGGCTATGGAAAGGACGAGCACTGCGAGCGGGCCAAGACCCTGATCCGCCAGGCCTGCGGCCTGCCCCAGTCCACCATTGAGTTTGTGACCGGCGGCACCCAGGCCAACCAGATCGTCATTGCCGCCATTTTAAAGCCCTATCAGGGGGTGGTCTGCGCCGACACCGGCCATATCAACACCCACGAGACGGGGGCGGTGGAGGCCACCGGGCACAAGGTGCTGGCTCTCCCCAGCAAAGACGGGAAGATCAACGCCCAGCAGATCGCCAAGCTGTGCGCCGCCCACTGGACCGATCCCAGCCACGAGCACACGGTCCAGCCCGGCCTGGTCTACCTCTCCCAGCCCACCGAGCTGGGCACCCTGTACACCAAGGCGGAGCTGAAGGCCATCCACCAGGTGTGCTGGCAGCGGCACATCCCCCTGTACATCGACGGGGCCCGGTGCGGCTACGGCCTGGCCGCCCCGGAGAACGACGTGACCCTGGCCGACCTGGCCCAGCTCTCCGACGTGTTTTACATCGGCGGCACCAAGGTGGGGGCCCTCCTGGGGGAGGCGGTGGTCATCCCCAATCTGGCCATCCAGCGGGATTTCCGGTACATGGTCAAACGCATGGGAGGCATGCTGGCCAAGGGGCGGCTGCTGGGCATCCAGTTCGAGGTCCTCTTTGAGGACGGGCTCTACTTCCAGCTGGGCCGCCAGGCGGTGGAGCAGGCCCGGCGCATCCGGGACACCTTCCGGGACTGCGGGGTGGAGATGGCCTTTGACTCCCCCACCAACCAGCAGTTCCCCGTCCTCACCAGGGAGCAGCGGGAGGCCCTGGCCCGGAAGTACAGCTTCAACCACTGGGCCGATCTGGAGGACGGGCGGTCTGTCGTCCGCTTCTGCACCAGCTGGGCCACCACGCCCCAGGCGGTGGAGGAGCTGTGCCGGGATATTCACGCCATCTGCGGCAACGCGTAAAAACAGGCGGGTGAGCGCACTGTGCGAACGGTTCCGGAACTTCCAAGGCGGCGGGGCGGAGCCCTAAACCACGGGCGGCCCGGTGTGCCGCCCCTACGGAATGCCATGAGGCGGCGCGTCCGGGAGGCCGCGCCCTACATGGGATGGAATCTCAGGGACGGGCGGGTGAGGGCACCCGCCCCTACGGCGAATCTGGAAGCGGTTCCTTCTTTTTCGTAGGGGCCAGACACTGGCCGGCCCGCGGGCGCACACTGTGCGCCCCTACAGAGAAAAAAGAAGCGTATCATGAATGTTCTTTGGGAGGAAGAATCCCCCCGCCGCTTTGCGGCACCCCCCCTTTAACAAGGGGGCTTTGGCGGAAGGGGCAAATCCCTATCCCCTCTGTCTCGCTGTGCTCGACATCTCCCCTTGATAAACGGTTTCGGAGTCGGGTAGGGGAGGCCCTTGGGTCTCCCGCCGTTAACGGACCAAGTACCGTTGGCTCGGCAAATCCAGGCGCAGAAATTGAACCGCACCGGCGGCAATTTTTGCAAACCCAGGGCCCAGTGGCCCGGAGGGAATTTAGACACCCACTCAAATTTTGCGCGCCGGAAATGTTGCACATATTTCCATGAGAGCGTCCCCCGTAAAAGGGGTCCGGGGAAAGCGGCCTATGGGCCTAGGCGGAGCGAAGCGTAGCCGTAGCCCATCGGACGCGTCCCCGGGGGCGTTTTGCCTTCTTTTTCGCCATGGAAAAAGAAGGTCGCCGCC
>NBJMR02800__coassemble_2160_pt1 | contig 16463 bp, 15 predicted proteins | sample NBJMR02800__metabat2_low_PE_003 | metagenome-assembled genome bin NBJMR02800
ATGACCACCGGCATGGGTTCGCCCTGAATCTCATATTTCATCCTGCGTCACAACCTTTCTGTACACACATGGTTCCGGACCGGCAGACGCGCCTATATCCGGGCTCCTCTCCAGTATACCGGAGCGGGGCTTGGCTGGCAAGCCGGGTTTCATAAAATGTTTACTGGTTTTTCAGGGATCTTTCAGTTCCCCGGAGTAGGATAGAAGCGCCACTGAATATGAGGAGGTCCTGTCCTGTGATCGAAGTACGCGACCTGGTCAAGCGGTACGGCCGCCATCTGGCGGTGGACCACCTGTCCTTTACCGTGCCGGACGGCCAGATTTTCGGATTCCTCGGCCCCAATGGAGCGGGGAAATCCACCACCATGAACCTGATGACCGGCTACCTGGGCCCCACGGAAGGGGAGATCCTGGTGGACGGCCACAGTATCACCCAGGAGCCGGAGAAGGCCAAGCAGGCCATCGGCTACCTGCCCGAGCAGCCGCCCCTGTACCTGGACATGACGGCGGAGGAGTACCTGGAGTTTGCCGCCCGGCTGAAAAAGGTGCCCAAGGGGGACCGGGGGGAGCAGACCGCCCGGGTGATGGAGCTCACCGGCATCACCGGCGTGCGGGGCCGGCTGCTGCGCAACCTGTCCAAGGGCTACCGGCAGCGGGTGGGCCTGGCCCAGGCCCTGCTGGGTTTCCCCAAGGTGCTGATTCTGGATGAGCCCACCGTGGGCCTGGACCCACAGCAGATCATTGAGATCCGCACCCTGATCCGGGACCTGGCCCGGCAGCACACGGTGATTTTAAGCTCCCACATCCTCTCCGAGGTGCAGGAGGTGTGCGACCACCTGCTCATCATCCACCACGGGAAAAAGGTGGCCGCCGGCACCCCGGAGGAGCTGGAGCGCTCCCTGGCACCCACCCCCGCCCTGGAGGTGTCCGCCGCCGCGCCCCAGGAGCGGGTACGAGACCTGCTGGCGCCTCTGCCCGGATTGACCGGCCTGACGCCTCTGGCTGCCAAGGAGGCGGGGGTATGCTCCTTCCGCCTGGAGGCGGAGGAGGGGGCCGACCTGCGGGAGGCGGTGTTCCGGGCCTTTGCCCGCTCTGACCTGCCTCTGCTGGAGCTGCGCCGGGACGCCATGACTCTGGAGGACATCTTCCTGAAACTCACCTCCGACGACGTGCCCGCTCCGTCGAAGCCCGCCGGTCCGGGAGATGAGCCGGGTACCGGAGAAGAATCTGAGCAGGAGGAGGTGGAGGAGGCGTGAGTGCCATCTACAAGCGGGAGCTGAGCTCCTATTTCAATTCCATGATCGGCTATGTGTTCATCGCCGTGCTGGTGTTCTTCACCGGTATCTACTTTATGGCCTACAACCTGTACAGCGGCCTGCCCCAGTTCTCCTACACCCTGTACAGCCTTATGACCATTCTCATGTTTGCCATCCCGCTGCTCACCATGAAGTCTATGGCGGAGGAGCGGCGCAGCCGCACCGACCAGCTGCTTCTCACCGCCCCCGTGTCCCTCACCGGGGTGGTGATGGGCAAGTTTCTGGCCATGGCCACCATCTTCCTCATCCCGGTGGCCCTTTGCGCCTTCTGTCCCCTGATCATCGCCATGAACGGGGAGGCCCGGCTTTTGTCCGACTACGCCGCCCTGCTGGCTTTCTTCCTCATGGGCTGCGTATTCATCGCCATCGGCATGTTCCTCTCCTCCCTGACGGAGAGCCAGATCATCGCCGCCGTGAGCACCTTCGCCGTGCTGCTGGTGCTCTTTCTCTGGGACGACCTGGTGAGCTTTCTGCCCTCCGCCCTCAGCTCCCTGCTGTCCGCCTTCTCCTTCACCCAGGTGTTCTACAATTTTGTGCAGTACAGCATGTTTGATCTGAGCGGGCTGGTGCTCTACCTGTCCCTCACGTTCCTGTTCCTGTTTTTGACCGTCCAGACGCTCCAGAAGCGCCGCTGGGCTTGAGGGAGGTGTGCAGCCATGAAAAAACCTGCTGTCAATTCCAAAGCCCTGCGCCAGGGAGGGTATCTGGCCGCCGTCACCGCCGCCGTGGTGGCTCTGGTGGTCCTTGTCAATCTGGTGATGGGGCAGCTGCCCTCCAACGTGACTGAGTTCGACCTGACGGACAACAGCCTCTATGAGATTACCGACACCTCCCGGGATTTCCTGGCCTCCCTGGACCAGGATGTGGAGATCGTGGTGCTGGCGGAGGAGGACGCCACCGACGAGCGTATCTTAAAGTTTCTGGACCGGTATACCGCCCTGTCCGACCACCTAAGCCTTACCTATGTGGACCCGGTGGCCCACCCGGAGGAGGCCAGCCAGTATGACGCCCAGTCGGACAGCCTCATCGTCCGGTGCGAAGCCACCGGCAAGTCGGAGACCATCTCCTACTCGGACATCATCACCTACTCCTACACCAGCTATTTCTCCATGACTGAGGACGCCTTCGACGCCGAGGGGCAGCTCACCTCCGCTGTCAGCTATGTGACCAGTGACGCCGACCGCACCGTGTACACCGTCACCGGTCACGGGGAAGAGGACCTGTCCTCGGTGATCACCGATGCCATCGACAAGGCCAACCTGAATCTGGACAGCGTCAGCCCCATCCTCAACGGCTCCATCCCAGAGGACTGCGACCTGCTCATCGTCAACGGCCCGGCCACCGACCTGTCCGCCGACGAGCTGACCATCCTCCAGGACTACCTGACAGGGGGCGGACAGATGATCTTCCTGGCCGGGGATACCCTGGACGCCCTGCCCAACTGGGAGGCCCTGCTGGAGAGCCGGGGCTTTGACCTGGTGGACGGCTATATCGCCGACCTGGGCAGCTACTACCCCCAGTTCGGCTCGGCCTTCGCCATCTGCGGCGTTCTGAACACCGGCAACGGCGTGACCTCCGGAGTGGACAGTGACGCCCTCACCCTCCTCACCAACTCCCGGGGCTTCCTGTCCCTGGAGGACACGGAGGAGGCCGCCTGGACCATCACCCCCTTCCTGTCCACCACTGACCAGGCCCTGGCGGTCACCGAGGACAACACCCAGACCTCCGGCACCTATCTGCTGGGGGCGGTGTCCGAGGGGGACGACGGCGGACGCATGACCGTCATCGGTTCCACCTCCTTCCTGGACGGGGATATTTTGCCTCAGAACCCCAGCCTGGCCAACCAGACCCTGTTTGTCAATGCCCTGACCGCCGGCTTTGACGATGTGAGCAACCTGTCCATCCCCACCAAGAGCCTGGCCGTCACCTACAACACCATCCAGAATCCCGGACTGTGGAGCACCGCCTATATCGTGGTTCTGCCCATCGGCATTCTGCTGTGCGGCTTCCTGTTCTGGCTCAAGAGGAGAAAGCTATGACCAAACAGACGAAAACCCTTGCGGCGCTGGCCGCCGCCCTGGTGGTGTGCGGCGGGGCCTACGCCGCCCTGCGGGTGTGGAACGACCGGCAGGCCCAGATCGACGACACCGTCTATGTGACCCAGCTCTCCGACCTCACCGCCCTCTCCTTGATCAACGGCCAGGGGGAGCTCTCCTTCACCAAGGCGGAGGACGTCTGGCAGTATGACGGGGACGACGCCTTCCCCGTCGACCAGGAGGCGGTGGAGGATCTGGCGGAGCAAGTAGGCTCCCTGGCCGCCATCCGGGTCATCGACGACCCGGAGGACCTGTCCGCCTACGGCCTGGATGAGCCCGCCCTCCAGGCTACAGTGACCGCCGGGGACGGGACCGCCGTCACCCTTCTGCTGGGGGACGTGTCCGACAGCTACTGCTACGCCAAGCGGACGGACTCGGATACGGTCTACACTGTCTCCACCGACCTGCCGGAGAACCTGGAGTCCCTGGAGCTGCTGGACCTGGCCGCCATTCCCGGCTTCCCGGACCTGGGGACGGACACCATCTCCTCCCTCACCTGGGAGAGCGGCGGGACCACCCTCACCCTGACCAAGACAGAGACGGAGACGGCCGGCACAGAGAATGGGGACAGCTCCGCCGACGCCAGCGCCTCCTCGGAGAGTGCGGAGGAGACGGAGCCCGCCTGGGACGTGAACGGGACGGCCATCCCCTCGGACAACAGCACCTTCGCCAGCCTGATGGCCCAGGTCTCCTCCCTGGCCTTCGACGCCTGCTATGACTACAAGGGGGAGGCGGAGACCCTATCCGCCTGCGGCCTGGATACCCCTGTGGGTGTGCTCACCGTCACCTACGGCGAGAGCGAGACCCTCACCCTCACCATCGGAGCTCTGGACGGCACCGGGGATTCCTACTACGCCCAGCTCTCGGGCGACCCGGCGGTGTACCTGCTGTCCGCGGACTCAGTGGACACCCTCATCTCCCTCTCCGCCCAGGAGCTCACCGCGGCGGAGGACGATGAGGCGGAGGACGAGACCGCGTCCGACGCCTCATCAGACTCCAGCTCCAGCAGCGCCTCTTGATTTGCAAAGGCTCCCATCCGCAGGACGGGAGCCTTCGTCTTTCTCTGCAAAAAGCGGGCCTAAAAATGGAAGACAAAAATTTTCTCCTTCGGTGTACAAAAACCGGCACATAACGCGGCCCGTCCGGCATATAGTAGTCTGTATGCCGGCCTTGTGCCGGCGGATGAATTTTTAACATACGGAGGGATGAATTCCATGGAGGAAACCACTGTTGTTTATGGTACCGGCTCACAGCAGCCCAGCCCCGCGCCCCTGGACCTGGACGATCTGATTTTCCAGGGGGAATATTGGTTTGCCAGCGACCGCTGAGGTCCGTCTCCCTCGGGAGACGGACCTTGGAGCGTCTGCCCAGGCGCCGGACATGGGACAAGCCGCCCACAGAATCAGAAATCTCTTGATTCTGTGGGCGGCTTGTTTTTTGTGGAATACAGCCGGCCCATTCGCCGGAATTCCCTTGACCTTCTCCCTGGTGGAAGGTGTAAGGTACACAGGAGCCGGAAAATTTAATGAATTTTTTAGCTTTTCTTTTGGGAAAGCTAATGGTCTGGCGGTAAGATGGGACAAAAGCCCAGGAAGGTCCGGCCGTCTGTCCCAGACCGCCGTCCGGACCTGGAGCGGGCGGGAGAATCGTTTCAACTCGGTACATAAAGGAGTCAATGCCATGGAAACCACACAAACTGTCCCGGAGAGCAATCTCACCCCGGCGGGCCCGGAGACGGAGCCCGCCCCCCTGTGGACGGGGCCCAAGAAACGGCGCAAATGGATCAAGCGCGTCCTTGTGATTGCGGCCGTGCTGGCTTTGCTGTTCTGGATCGTGGTCCGGCCCATGCTGGGCGGCACGGCCGCCGTCTCAGGGGCCTATCAGACCGCCCAGGTCCAGCGCCAGGACCTGACGGTATCGGTGTCCGGCTCGGGCACGGTCACCCCCATCGAGTCCTACCAGGTGTCCGCCCTGGTGACGGGGGAGATTCTGGAGTCCCCCTTTGAGGACGGGGACCAGGTGGAGAAGGATCAGCTCCTTTACCGCATCGACCCGGGCAGCGCCCAGACCGCCCTCCAGCAGGCCCAGCTGTCGGTTCAGCAGGCCCAGATGAACTACGACACCCTGGCCAGCAGCCTCCAGGTGAAGGCCATCGGCGGCGGGGTGGTCCAGACTCTCCACGTCCAGGAGGGGGACCTGGTCTCCGCCGGGACGGCCATCGCCGACATCACCGACACCTCCACCATGACCCTCACCGTACCTTTCCAGGCGGCGGATGCCGCCCACATCTCGGCGGGCCAGACGGCCCAGGTCACCTTGTCCGGCACCCTGGAGACCTTGTCCGGCACGGTGGAGTCGGTGGCCTCCGCCGACCAGGTGGGCAGCGGCGGCGCTCTGGTGCGGCAGGTGAAGATCCGTCTCACCAACCCCGGGGCCCTCACCGACGCCACCACCGCCACCGCCCGGGTGGGCAGCTACGCCTGCGCCGCCGGGGGAACCCTGTCCCCCCAGCTGCGGCAGACCATCACCGCCGCCGCCAGCGGGGAGATCACCAGCCTGAACGTGTCCGTGGGCAGCCGGGTGTCCGCCGGGACGGTGCTGGCCGCCATCGGGGGCGAGTCCGCGGAGAACTCCCTGGCCGACGCCGCCCTGGCCGTTCAGAACGCCCAGCTCTCCCTCCAGAGCGCCCAGGAGGCCCTGGACAGCTACACCATCACCTCCCCCATCTCAGGCACCGTCATTGAGAAGAACCTGAAGGCCGGGGACCAGCTCAACGGGGGCGACTCGGGGGCCATGGCGGTCATCTACGACCTGAGCCAGCTGGAGCTGCAGATGGACGTGAGCGAGCTGGACATCGGCCAGATCCAGCCGGGGCAGACGGTGGAGATCACCGCCGAGGCCCTGCCCGGCCAGACCTTCACCGGCGTGGTGGAAAAGGTGAGCGTCAACGGCACCACCACCGACGGCTTCACCACCTACCCGGTGACCATCCTCCTGTCGGAGTACGGGGACCTGAACCCCGGCATGAACGTGTCCGCCCACATCATCGTGGAGCGGTCAGAGAACGCCCTGTGCGTGCCCGCCGAAGCGGTGAACAGCGACGGCACCGTGCTGGTGGCTGGGGAGGGGGCCTTTGCCGAGGACGGCGTGACCATCGCCGACCCCTCCAAAATCGAGAGCCGCCCGGTGACCCTGGGCCGGGGCAGCCAGGATTTTGTGGAGATCACCTCCGGCCTGGAGGAGGGGGAGACCGTCCTCCTGCCCATCCAGTCCACCGGCGGTATGCCCTCTGACGGTTCTGCCGCAGTTGCAGCAGCGGGGTGAGGGTATGGCCCATCTGATTGAATTACGGAACGTGTATAAGATCTACCCCATGGGAGACGAGGCGGTCCACGCCCTGGACGGGGTGAGCCTCACCATCGACCAGGGGGAGTTTGTGGCCATCGTGGGCTCCTCCGGCTCCGGCAAGTCCACCGCCATGAACATCATCGGCTGTCTGGACGTGCCCACCTCAGGCACTTACCACCTGGGGGGCGTAGATGTGTCCACCATGGACGACGACCAGCAGGCGGAGATCCGCAACAAGATGCTGGGGTTCATCTTCCAGCAGTACAACCTGATCCCCAAGCTCACCGTACTGGAGAATGTGGAGCTCCCTCTGCTGTATGCTGGGGTGCCCTCCGCCGAGCGTCGGGAGCGGGCGGTCCGGGCCCTGGGCCGGGTGGGGCTGGAGAGCAAGCAGAAGAACCTGCCCTCCCAGCTCTCCGGCGGCCAGCAGCAGCGGGTGTCCATTGCCCGGGCTCTGGCGGGGAACCCCTCGGTGATCCTGGCCGACGAGCCCACCGGCGCCCTGGACTCCCGCACCGGCCGGGAGGTGCTGGGTTTCCTCAAGAAGCTCAACCGGGAGGGGGACACGGTGGTCCTCATCACCCACGACAACTCTATCGCGGTGAAGGCCGACCGGATCATCCGCCTTCAGGACGGGAAAATCATCTACGACGGAGACGCCCACGACCCCCGGGCGGTGGTCCAGCCCGGCGAGGCCGTGGAAGAGAACGAGGAGCAGGAGGTGGGTGCATGAACGCAGGACAGTCCTTCCGTCTGGCCATCAAGGCCCTGACCACCAGCAAGATGCGCTCCCTGCTCACCATGCTGGGCATCATCATCGGCGTGGCCTCGGTCATCGTCATCCTGGCCCTGGGCAACGGGGTCCAGGGGATGATCGACGAACAGGTGGATAAGCTGGGCATCAATATGATGCAGACCTACGTGTGGGGCCGGGGAGACGGTTCCACCATGGATCTGGACCCCTCGGACATGTACGACCTGGTGGAGGCCAACTCGGACGTGCTCACCGGCGTGTCCCCCTATGTCTCCTTCCAGGCCACTCTGCGCCACGGGGACCAGAAATTTGACCAGACCCAGCTCTACGGAGTCAGCGAGGTCATGTTCAACAGCGACACCCAGTCCACCATGGACGGGGGTCAGAAGCTGACTCAGGGGCGGTTCCTCTCCTATTTGGACGTGGCCCGGCGGCAGAACGTGTGCGTCATCGGGGCCTATCTGGCCCAGGAGGCCTTCGGGGGCGATGCCCAGGCCCTGGGGCAGACCCTGTCCATCAACGGCACCTCCTACACGGTCATTGGGGTGCTGGACCGGCTGAACACTACAACTGAAATGGCCGCAGGGGGCTCGGACGACCAGATCTACATCCCCTATGAGAACGCCCTGCAGATCATGGGGGCCCGGTATGTGACCCTGTATGTGTTCACCAGCACCTCGGGGGAGACCGCCGCCCAGGCCAAAGCCATCATCGACGGCATGCTCTACGACCACTTCCAGGGGGACGAGGACGCCTACTATACCACGACCATGGAGGAGCAGGCCAACCTCATCAACGCCATGATGGGGGTGGTCATGGGGGTGCTGGTGGCCATCGCCGCCATCTCCCTGCTGGTGGGCGGCATCGGCATCATGAACATCATGCTGGTGTCGGTCACCGAGCGCACCCGGGAGATCGGCATCCGGAAGTCCCTGGGGGCCAAGCGGAGAGACATCCGCAGCCAGTTTGTCATCGAGGCGGGGACCACCTCCGCCATCGGCGGACTGCTGGGCATCGCCCTGGGCTGCCTGCTGGCCATGGGGGTAGGCTCCCTCATTGGGGCCATGCTCACCTCCCAGATGGGGGGCGGGGCCACCTTCTCAGCCACTCCCACCCTGGGGGCGGTGGCCATCAGCTTCGGGGTGTCCGTGGGCATCGGCGTGCTGTTCGGATACCTGCCCGCCAATAAGGCGGCGAAACTCAACCCCATCGACGCGCTGCGGTACGATTGATTTTCCGCCTGTGCGGCAGCCGCATTTCATTTTGTAGGGGCGGATACCATCCGCCCGCACTGAAGTACGGACTAGTTCGGGCGGCTCATAGCCGCCCCTACATCCACATAAAAAGGAGCTGCAAATTGATGAAAAGACGCATATTGACCGGCCTGCTGGCCTGCTGTCTCTCCCTCTCCCTGGCCCTGCCCGGCTTTGCGGCGGGGGCCATCCCCTCCCCCGGGGAGGTGTCCCAGGTGGTCACCGCCCTGGGTATCCTGGACGGAAACTCCAGCGGCAGCCTGGAGCTGTCCCGGAATGTGACCCGGGCGGAGTTTATTACCATGGCCCTGAAGGCATCCCCCAACGGGGACCAGGTGGGGGAGGCATCCACCTCCCCCTACCCGGACGTACCCTACACCCACTGGGCGGCGGGCTATGTAGAGGCCGCCGTGGCCGCCGGGCTGGTGACCGCCTACTCCGACGGCACCTTCCGCCCGGACAATCCCATCACCCTGGCGGAGGGGGCTACCATCGCCCTGGGGCTGCTGGGCTACACGGCGGAGGACTACTCCGGGGCCTACCCCACCCCCCAGCTGGCCCTGTACCGGAGCAAGGGGCTGGACCAGGGGGTGTCCGCCCAGCGGGCGTCGGACTCCCTCACCCGGCAGGACGCCATGTACCTCTTCTATAATCTGATGACCGCTAATACCAAGGAGGGGAGCGTCTATGTGAGCCAGCTGGGTTACTCCCTCAACGCCGCCGGGGAGCTGGATCTGGTGGGCCTCATCAACGGGGAGATGCAGGGGCCCCTGGTGGCCTCCGGCGACTGGCGCAGCTCCATCCCCTTCTCCCTGGAGGGGGTGACGGTGAACCGGAACGGGGCGGCCTCCAATCTGGGGGCCATCCAGGAGAACGACGTGATCTACTGGAACCAGTCCATGCGCACCCTGTGGGTGTCCTCGGAGAAGGTGATGGGGATCATCCAGTCCCTGGAGCCCTCCGCCTCCAACCCCACCTCGGTGCAGGTGCTGGGCCGCACCTATGAGATCGAGAGCGCCCAGGCCGCCCTGGCCCTGTCCGACCTGGGAACCTACGGGGTGGGGGACACGGTGACCCTCCTCCTGGGCCGCAGCGGCGGCGTGGCCGCGGTGGCCGGTCCCAGCGCGGTGAAAAACGAGCTGTGCGGCGTGGTCACCGAAACCCAGCGCAGCACCTACGACGACGGCCACGGCGGCACCTACACCGCCGACATGGTGACCATCCTGGCCACCGACGGCAACACCTATCAGTACCAGTGGACCGCCAACTACCTGGAGGCGGGCGACCCGGTGGGGGTCAGCTTTGCCGCCGACGGCACGGTCACCCTGCGCCGCCTGAGCTCCACCGGCCTGTCCGGCGCCGTATCCAAGGACGGCTCCAAGGTGGGGGATGTGCCCTTCGCTGACGGGGCGGAGATCCTGGACGTCACCGGCAGCACCGCGGTGAAGATCTTCCCCAGCCGTCTGGCGGGGATGAACCTGACCAGGGACAACGTCACCTACTACTCCCTCAATGGAAACGGTGAGATCGACCGGCTGATTCTGGACGACGCCACCGGCGACGCGGGCCAGTTCGGCGTGCTCATCCGCATGGAGACCATGGGCGAGGGGCTCAACAAGCTCTACTCCTATGAGTACGACCTGGGCGGCAGCGTCTACACCCTGCCCTCCATCACCACCAAGTTCCCGGTGTCCACCGGCGGCATCCGCCTGGTGGGCGACCCCGCCGACCCCGACCGGCTGTACTCCCTCAACGAGGTGAAGGCCGACGGTATCAGCGGCAACACCCTGCGGGCGGGGAGCCGGAGCTACACCATCTCTGACCAGGTGGTGGTCTATGAGTACCGGGACCGCCAGTACTTCCCCTCCACCCTGGACCGGGTCCAGGAGCTGGGGCTGTCCCTCACCGGCTGGTACGACCGGCCGGAGAACCAGGGCGGCCGCATCCGGGTTATCGTGGCGCGGTAATGCTCCAATACAAATACAACGAGGAGAGGCGGGGCCGAAATTCGGCCCCGCCTCTCCTCGCTTTTTCCATTCGCGAGGACGTTTCAATACGCTAAAAACGAATGAAATTTAAAACGATCTTGCAATATCGGAATAGGGTGGTGGAGCTGCGCTTCTCTTGCTCCACATGGCGCAGAATAACACACTGCTATATTTGCAGAAAAAATTAACAAAACCCCCGGCGATGCAGAAAAATTTTTGTAATATATTCTGAAATAGAATGATATACATGATTTTTTGTAATTTCATAATTGACAAGTCGCGCAAGTCGTCCTAAAATTTGTTGCACAACGTGCGAGCGACGCGTTTGGAAATTGAGGAGGTGCGTGTTTATGCAAAAAGAGGGCCAGGTGCGGATTCCCTCCGGCTGCGCGATTGTAGGCGCCATCGACCGGGCGGGCGGACCCATCTGCGGAGAAGAGCTGATCCGGGCCATCGCGGTGATGCATGACCGGTCCAACGGCCTGGGAGGCGGCTTTGCAGGATATGGGATCTATCCCCAGTACAAGGAGCTCTATGCCTTCCACCTGTTCTATGAAGACAGCGCTGCAAAGGAGGCGTGCGAGCGGTTTCTGGAGCGCCATTTTGACATTGTAAACCTGTCCAAAATCCCCACCAGGCCCCATCCAAAAGTGACCGACGCGCCCCTGATCTGGCGGTATTTTATGGCGCCCCTGCCCAACAAGCTGGAGCAGAGCCAGCTGGACGAGCGGGAGTATGTCCGCCGCTGCGTCACCCGGGTGAACACCCAGATGAAGGGGGCCCATGTGTTCTCCAGCGGAAAGAACATGGGGGTCTTTAAGGCGGTGGGTTACCCGGAGGACGTGGGGGAGTTCTACCGCCTGGAGGAGTACGAGGGCTACGCCTGGACCGCCCACGGCCGCTATCCCACCAACACCCCCGGCTGGTGGGGGGGCGCCCACCCCTTCGCCCTGCTGGACTGTTCGGTGGTGCACAATGGGGAGATCTCCTCCTATGACGCCAACCGGCGCTTCATTGAGATGTTCGGCTACCGCTGCACCCTTCTCACCGATACGGAGGTCATCACCTACATCATCGACTATCTGGTGCGGCAGCAGGGACTCACCATGGAGGAGGCCTCCAATGTGATGGCCGCCCCCTTCTGGACCACCATCGCCCAGCAGTCCCCTCAGCGGAAGGAGCGGCTCACCTTTCTGCGGCAGGCCTTCTCCAGTCTGCTGCTCACCGGTCCCTTCTCCATCCTGGTGGGCTTTGACGGCGGCCTGATGGCCCTGAACGACCGTCTGAAGCTGCGCTCCATGGTGGTGGGCGAGGCGGGCAGCCGGGTGTACATCTCCAGTGAGGAGAGCGCCATCCGGGCCGTCCAGCCCGACTTGGACCGGGTCTGGGCCCCCAAGGGCGGCGAGGCCGCCATCTTTACGGTAAAGGAGGGTGCGTTATGTCGCTGATGACGGCCTATGCCTCCCGCTTTGAGGTGCTGCGGGACACGGAGAAGTGCATCTCCTGCGGGCGCTGCATTCAGGAGTGCGCCCACGGTGTGCACCAGTTTTACAAGGACACCAAAAAACTGACGGCGGATGAGAAGCGGTGCGTCAACTGCTACCGCTGTGTGGCCACCTGCCCCACCCAGGCGCTGAAGATCATCCAAAACCGGCAGGCCATCAATGCCAGCAGCAACTGGAGCGTCAACAACCGCCGGGAGATCTACCTCCAGGCGGAGAGCGGCGGGGTCCTCCTGTCCGGCATGGGGACGGTGAAAAATTATCCCCTCTACTGGGACAAGCTGCTCATCAACGCCGCCCAGGTGACCAACCCCTCCATCGACCCCCTGCGGGAGCCCATGGAGACCCGCACCTATCTGGGCCGCAGCGCGGTGGAGGTCCAGCGGGACGCGCGGGGACAGCTGGTGAACAACCTGCCGACCCATCTGACCCTGGAGACCCCCATCCTCTTTGCCGCCATGAGCTACGGGGCCATCAGCTACCCCTGTCACCAGGCCCTGGCCCAGGCGGCCACCCAACTGGGCATCTTCTACAACACCGGTGAGGGCGGCCTCCACCGGGACCTGTACCAGTACGGTCCCCACACCATCGTCCAGGTGGCCTCCGGCCGCTTCGGCGTCCACCGCCAGTACCTGGAGACCGGCGCCGCGGTGGAGATCAAGATCGGCCAGGGGGCCAAGCCGGGCATCGGCGGCCATCTGGCGGGAGCCAAGAACATCGGGGACATCTCCAAGACCCGCATGATCCCCGAGGGCACCGACGCCATCTCTCCCGCACCCCACCACGACATCTACTCCATCGAGGACCTGCGTCAGCTGGTGTTCTCCCTGAAGGAGGCCACCAACTATGAAAAGCCCATCCTGGTGAAGATCGCCGCCGTCCACAATGTGGCCGCCATCGCCAGCGGCATCGCCCGCTCCGGCGCGGATATTATCGTCATCGACGGCCTCCGGGCGGGCACCGGCGCCGCCCCCACCCAGACGCGGGACAACGTAGGCATTCCCATCGAACTGGCCCTGGCGGCGGTGGACAGCCGCCTGCGGGAGGAGGGCATCCGCAACCACGTGGGCCTGGTGGCCAGCGGCACCATCCGCAACAGCGCCGACATCGTCAAGGCCATCGCCCTGGGCGCCGACGCGGTGGCCATCGGAACCGCCGCCCTTATCGCTATGGGTTGCCACATGTGCCACAGCTGCCACACCGGCAACTGCAGCTGGGGCATCTGTACCCAGCGGCCGGAGCTCACCCGCCGCCTGAACCCGGAGGAGGCCCGGGACCGGCTGGTGAATCTGATTACCGGCTGGACCCATGAGATCAAGGAGATCATGGGCGGCATGGGCATCAACTCCATCGAGACCCTGCGGGGCAACCGGATGATGCTCCGGGGCGTGGGTCTCACCGACGCGGAGCTGCGCATTCTGGGCGTCCAGCACGCGGGAGAATAAGGGGGGATTTTTGTGAACATCAACGCGCAGAATTTGGACTACTACCAGCTGAATCAGGCCATCCGCCGGGCGGAGGGGCCGGTGGTCATCGACCACTGCCTGGGCCAGCGGTTTATCGGAACGGCTCTGGGCGCGGGCCGGTCCCTGACCATCCACGGAGTGCCGGGCAACGCCATGGGGGCCTATTTGGACGGAGGTTCCATCGAGGTGTTCGGCGACGTGCAGGAGGCCACCGGCGACACCATGAACGCGGGGACTATCGTGGTCCACGGCAGCGCCGGGGACGCCACCGGCTACTCCATGCGGGGCGGCGTCATTCTCATTGAGAGGGATGTGGGCTACCGGGCGGGCATCCATATGAAATCCTACGGCTCCAAGGTCCCCGTCCTCATTGTAGGCGGTGCGGCCGGCAGCTTCCTGGGGGAGTACCAGGCCGGGGGCCTGATTCTGGTCCTGGGGCTGGGCTGCGAGGACCGCGCCCCCTATAACTACTTCTGCGGCACGGGGATGCACGGGGGAAAGATCGTCGTCCGCTCCGACTATATCCCGGAGAACCTGCCCGACCAGGTGGTCCCCCATGACCTGGACCAGGCGGGCCTGGAGGAGATCATGCCCCATCTGGAGCGGTACTGCTCCACCTTCGGCGTGCCCATGGAGCGCATCCTGCCCCATCGGTTCTACGCCCTCACCCCTAACACCGCCAGCCCCTACAAGCGGCTGTATGCAATGAACTGAATATGAAAAAGAGGCGGCCAAGGCCGCCTCTTTTTACTGCTTCCGCTCCAGCACCATCTCCACGTGGGGAATGCCGTCCTCCAGAAACTCCGGGGCCTCCGTACGGTGGAAGCCCAGCTTCTCATAAAAGCCCTGGGCGTAGGACTGGGCCTCCAGGCGGATACGCCGGGCGCCGGTTTTTTCCCAGGCGGCGCGGATGCCCCGCTCCATCAGCGTCCGTCCCAGGCCCCTTCCCCGGTCCACCGTGAGCACCCGGCCGATCTGGGCGGTTCCGTTCTCCGGCTCCAGAACCCGCAGGCAGGCCTGAATTGTCCCTCTGCCGTCCCGGGCAAACACGTGCCAGGCCCGGCGGTCCAGGCCATCTACCTCCTGATAGGGACAGCGCTGCTCCACCACAAAGACGGCGGTGCGCACCGCCAGCAGATCATAGAGCTCGTCCCGGGTGAGCTCGTCCCAGTGCTTGACAAACCAATCCATGGAAGCTCCCTCCCTCATGCTTTTATACCTTGGACCGGGGCAGATTCCACCGAAAGTGGGCGGCCAGCCCCCGGATGAGCACCACCACTGTCAGTCCCAGAAGCATGGCCGCCATGCTCCCCAGCCGGGACCACAGCCCGGCGCACAGAATCGCCCCGGCCAGGGAGGCGGAGGCGTAGACATGCTTGACGAAGATGTACGGGGTATCCCCCGCCAGCTGGTCCCGGAGGACTCCGCCCCCCACGCCGGTGACCACCGCCACAAACACCAGCAGGAACAGGGTGGGCTCCGCCACCGCCTCATAGGCGATCTGGACCCCCACCACCGTGAAAACCCCCAGGCCCAGGGCGTCCATCCAAAACAGCAGGTGGTTGAACAGGGCGGGCTTGTACATAAGCAGCCGCCGCACCCGTCCCAGAAAAAAGACGGCGGACACCGCCAGAGCCACCAGGGCGCTGGTGGGGTCCTGAAAAGCCATGGGGGGCGTCAGCCCCAAAATCAGGTCCCGGATCACACCGCCGCCCACGGCGGTGACCAGCCCCAGAATACACACTCCAAACAGGTCCATCCCCTTTTTCAGGCCCGTGAGGGCCCCCGAGGCGGCAAAGGCCACGGTCCCGATGAGATTAACAATCCAAATAAACGGTTCGATGGCAGACACCTCCAGAAAATGCGGCTTCCATGACAGTGCTGCTCCAGTGTATCGGATTTTGTCCCAAAAGGCAAGAGACACTTCCCGTCCCGGCGGTTACATGCCGGGTTCCGCCAGCCCCATTACGTCCATGCTGTGGCGCATGTGGATGGCCATGGCGTGCTCCGCCCCCTCGCCGTCCCGCTTTTTCAGAAACTCCAGCAGCAGGGCGTGGTCCCGAAGGGTGTCCTCCGCCAGCTGTTCCCGATGCTCCCCCCGCTCCACGGCGGTGGAGACTGCCTGGTGGATGATGGGCAGCAGACGGAGCAGAAACTCATTGTGGGCGGCCCGGACGATGGCGGTGTGGAAGGCCTGGTCCGCCTGGGTGCGGTCCCGGCCCGCCCGGATGCATTGCTCCACCGCCGCCCCCTTCTCCAGAATGTCGGAGAGCTCCTCCGGGGCGGCCCGGCGGCAGGCCAGGGCGGCGCAGCGTGGTTCGAACATGGAGCGCAGCTCAAACAGATCCCGCAGCTGGCCCCGGACCTGTTCCAGGCTGGAGAAGCCGAAGTCACCGATCTCTTCTACCTGCCGGGAGACAAAGGTGCCCCGGCCCCGGCGCACCTCCAGCACACCCCGGTCCGCCAGGGTGCGGATGGCCTCCCGGAGGGTGGCCCGGCTCACCCTCAGCTGCTGGGCCAGCTCCAGTTCGTTGGGCAGCTTTTCCCCGGGCTGGAGCTGCTGCTCCACCACAATGGTAGTGTACAGACGGTCCGCCGTCTGCTGGGACAGGTTTTGTCTGGACATAGGGATTCTCCTTCTTTTTTCCACATGGTAGGGGGGATTGTTTTCGGGGGATGAGATGTGCGGGGGATTTCGCCGCCTGCGGGCGGCGACCTACTTTGCCCATGGCGGCAAAGT
>NBJMR02800__coassemble_2167_pt1 | contig 16358 bp, 16 predicted proteins | sample NBJMR02800__metabat2_low_PE_003 | metagenome-assembled genome bin NBJMR02800
GCACCCACGGCATGTCTGTCTTCGGCAATCTGGGCATGTCCCCGGCGGGCCTGCGGGTGGGCGGGGAGTCCCGGCAGCGCCGGGCCTTTCGGGTGGCCGGAGAGCGGCGCTATCGGGATTTCCGCCAGGACAGCACCCTGGACAACCGGCAGCTCCAGGTGGCCCTGCGCCGCCTGCGGCAGTATTCCGGTCTGGTGGACCTGCCCGCCACCGAGTTCGACGTGGACGGCACCATCCGGGACACCGCCGAACACGCCGGCGCCCTGAACATCCGCTATAAAAAGTCCCGGCAGAACACGGTGAAGGTGCTGCTGCTCATGGACTCGGGCGGGTCCATGGAGTACTACGGCTCCCTGTGCTCCGCCCTGTTCCAGGCGGTGAACAAGTCCAACCACTTCAAGAACCTGAAAATTTTTTACTTCCACAACTGCCCCTATACCCGGGTGTACCACGAGCCCACCCTGGACCCCAACCGCGCCTCCCCGGTGAGCTGGCTGCTCTCCAACATCCCGCCGGAGTACAAGGTGATCTTTGTTGGGGACGCCCAGATGCACCCCTACGAGCTGCTGGACCCCTTTCCCGTCCAGCGGGAGGGGGAGCCGGTCAGCGGGCTGGACTGCCTGCGCCGCATCCGGGACCGCTTCCGGCACGCCGTCTGGCTCAACCCCGGGGAGCGCCCCTCTTGGGGGGAGGAGTGGACCCGGACCTATGACGTGATCCAGGACCTGTTCCCCATGTATCCCCTGACGGTGGAGGGGCTGGAGCAGGGCATGCGGAAGCTGCTGGCCCGGTAAGAGCGGCTATAAAACCGCTCTATCGCCCCATATAAAACCTGTATTGGATTCCGGGAAGAAAACGTATTATGATGATTGCAGCAGAAAAAACGCCGGAGCGCGATCCGGCGCTGGAGGAGTGTACCATGAACCAACTGCCTTCTTCCATTACGCTGTGTGAGGTCGGCCTGCGGGACGGACTTCAGAATGAAAAGACCCTGCTCCCCACCCAGGAGAAGGTGGCGCTGCTGCGGGGGCTCATCGTCGCCGGATTTTCGGTGATCGAGGTGGGGTCCTTCATGCACCCCAAGGCTGTGCCCCAGATGGCGGACACCGACGAGGTGTACCGGGCCGTGGGCGCGGTGCCCGGCGTGGAGCTGCGGGCGCTGATCCCCAATCTGCGTGGGGTCCAGCGGGCGGCGGCCTGCGGCTGCAAAAAGGTGAAGCTCAACGTGTCCGCCAGCCGGCAGCACAACCTGAAAAATCTGAACATGACCCCGGAGGAGAGCGTGGCGGGCTTTGCGGACTGCGTCCGGGCCGCCGGGGAGAGCGGCATCGCCATCTCCGGCTCCATCTCCATGCCCTTTGCCTCCCCCTGGGAGGGGCGCATCCCCGTCTCGGACGTGGAGGCCATTGTGGAGGCTTACCTGAAGGTGGGCATCACGGAGATCTCCCTGTCCGACGCCTCGGGAATGGCCGCGCCCGCCCAGGTGTTTGCGCTGTGCTCCCATGTGAGAGAGAAGTACCCCCAGGTCACCTGGTGGCTTCACTTCCACAACACCCGCGGGCTGGCTATGGCCAACATCATGGCCGCTATGGAGGCGGGCATGACCCGGTTCGACAGCTCCTTCGGCGGGCTGGGCGGCTGCCCCTTTGTGCCGGGGGCCGCGGGCAACATCTCCACGGAGGATGTACTGAATTTCTGCGAGGAATCGGGCATTGCCACCGGGATCGACCTGGAGCAGGTGATGGAGCTCTCCCGCTCTCTCCGCCGGCTGCTGGGCCACGACCTGGACAGCTATGTGCTGCGGGCCGGGCGGGCCAGGGACCTGATCCTCTCTTAACCGGCCCGAGTATCCCTCTTTTCTTTCTCTTTCTTTCTCTTCCCATTACACAGCGAAGCAGCCATGGCCTCTCAACAAGGTCATGGCTGCTTCGCTTCTTACAGGATTTGATTTAAAGGGTGGTGTAGTGGCCGGTGATATAGTCCCGGACCCGCCGGACGGCCGGAGACAGAGGGCGGTTTTTGAGCCAGGAGAAGTAGACGGTGCGCACAAAGGCCTGCTCCTCGTCCTGGATGGGGATGACGGCCACCTTCTCGTTCTCCATGGCGGGCACCTGAGGGAGGACGGAGACGCCGAACCGCAGGGCGACGTACTGCAGGGCCGCGTTGCACTCCCGCACCTCGAAGACCACCTTTGGGGTCACGCCCCGCTGGAGGTAGATCTGGTCCAGCTGGGTGCGCAGGCTGCTGGGCTTGTCCAGCATGACGACGGGCTCCTGGGCGAAGTCCTCAAAGCGCACGGACCTGCGCTCCGCCAGGGGGTGGTACTCGGGCACCGCCAAATAGAGGGGCTGGCGCATGATGGTGGCTGACTGCAGCTCCTCGTCCTGGTGCAGGCAGAAGGCCAGGTCCAGCTCCCCCTTCTTCAGCTGCTGGTACAGATCGAAGGAGGGGGCCTCCACAAACTGAAAGCGGATGTTCTGGTTGCCCTCCTGTCCGTAAAAGCCCAGCATCACCGAGGGGATGAGGGAGGCGGAGATGGAGTGGAAATAGCCCAGGCGGACCACCTGCTGGGCGTGCTCCGCCATCTGCTGCAGCACGCCCACCCCCTCGTCCAGCATGCTGAGGGCCCGCTCCGCGTAGGGGAGAAACTGCTCGCCGTAGATGGTCAGGCGGACGTGGCGGCTGTCCTTCTCAAACAGCTTGACTCCCAGCTCCTTCTCCAGCTCCTTGATGGAGTAGCTCAGGCTGGGCTGGGCGATGTGGAGCTGGGCGGCGGCCTGGGTGTAGTGCAGGACGTGGGCCAGGGTTTTAAAGTATTGCAGCTGCAGCAATGTCATGGCGGTACCTCGTTGGGATTGATTCAGTAAACTTTATTGTAACGCAAAGTTTTTTTCCGGGCAAGTAAACCGATTGCACAATAGGCGGCGCGGTGTTTTGTGCGATTTCGATAAAGAGCGGGGGAAATACCGGCAGATAATAGACGGCATCTATCATTCAAGAGAAAGCTGGTATTGGACTTTTCACGGCCAAACAGGGTACAATACACCCAGAACACAGGTCGAAACGCAACATTTCAAACAAAATATAAGAAAAGGAGAAAAGGACTATGGCAAGAGAAGTTACCCCTGAACAGATCGAGATGCTGGACGCAATGGTGGCCCGCGCCCGCGCGGCCGCGGAGGTCATCGCCACCTATGACCAGGCCCGTGTGGACCGCCTGTGCCAGGCGGTGGCCGCCGCCGTGGTGGACATGAAGGTGTGGGCCAACCTGGCTGACGAGGCCGTGGACGAGACCGGCCTGGGCGACAAGGTGACCAAGCGCAACAAGCGCAACAAGCTGAAGCTGATCCTCCGGGACTGCCTGCGGCAGAAGAGCGTGGGCGTCATCGAGGAGATCCCCGAGAAGGGCATCGTGAAGTACGCCAAGCCCGTGGGCGTCATCGCCTCTCTGGTGCCCACCACCAACCCCTGCCTGACCCCCGCCGGCCAGGTGATCTACGCCATCAAGGCCCGGGACGTCATCATCTGCAGCCCCCACCCCCGCGCCAAGAAGGTCACCAACAAGTGCATCAACATCATCCGGGAGACCCTGGTCCGCGAGGGCGCTCCCGCCGACATCATCCAGGGCATCGAGGACCCCAGCATCAACCTGACCCAGGAGCTGATGAAGCGCTGCGACCTGGTCATCGCCACCGGCGGCCGCCCCATGGTCAAGTCCGCCTACTCCTCCGGCGTGCCCGCCTACGGCTCCGGCGCCGGCAACGCCACTGTCATCATCGACAACACCTGCAACACCCCCGAGTATCAGGCGGAGGCCGCCTCCAACACCCGGATCTCCAAGTGCTCTGACTTCGGCTCCGGCTGCTCCTGCGACGGCAACCTGATCATCAGCGCCGAGATCTATGACGATTTCGTCAAGGCCCTGGTGAACGAGGGCGCCTACCTGGCCAACGAGGAGGAGGCCGAGAAGCTGAAGAACGTCATGTGGGACGAGACCGGCCACCGTCTGCCCAACACCGTGGCCATCAGCCCCCAGAAGCTGGCCGAGGCCGCCGGCTTCACCATCCCCGATGACCGCAAGTTCATCGCCGTCACCGGCGGCGGCATGGAGGGCGTGGGCAAGGAGCACTTCTTCTCCAGCGAGAAGCTGACCACCCTGCTGACCCTGTTCAAGTACGAGGGCGAGTTCCAGAACGCCCTGGACATGATGCAGGCCATCTTCAACGTGGGCGGCAAGGGGCACTCCTGCGGCATCTACTCCTGGGATGACGACCACATCAACCGCCTGGGTATGTGCGCCCCCGTCTCCCGGATCATGGTCCGCCAGCCCAACAACCGGGGCAACTCCGGTTCCTCCACCAACGGCATGCCCCCCACGTCCTCCATGGGCTGCGGCACCTGGGGCGGCAACATCGTCTCCGAGAACATCACCCTGAAGCACTACATGAACACCACCTGGGTGGCCCGTCCTCTGCCTGAGGATATGCCCTCCAACGAGGAGCTGTTCGGCGAGTTCAACAAGCCGGATATGGACGTGGAGTAATCGCTCTCAACATATGCCTCCCACGGCGCGCGGGCGGCAGTTCGGGACAGGTCACCTGGCAGCAGGACTCTGATCCGGGGATGCCGCCCCGCCGTGCGGGGGGATAAAGCGATACCGCTGTTTGAACGGCGTGTCAAACAGCGGTATCGCTTTTGCATTCAGGTGGGAGGGGTCAGTCCCGGGCAAATCCGGCGCCGAAGGCCCGGCACTGGGCCAGCCCCTCCTCGTCGGGGGCCTCGTTGAGGATCAAACCCTCGTCCTGATAGACCACGGCGTTGGCCCCGTCGGCGCGGGCCTTCCAGTCCCGCATCCACTGACCGTCGCCCCAGCCGTAGGAGCCGAACAGGGCCACCCGCTTGCCCCCCAGGCGGCCCTCCAGGGCGGTGAAGAAGGGCTCGAACTCGGCCTCCTCCAGCACCTCGGCCCCCATGGCGGGGCAGCCCAGGGCCAGCTTGTCGTACTCCAGGGCCTGGTCCACGGTGACCTGGTCCACGGAGAACAGGTCCGCCTGGGCCCCGGCCTCCCGGGCGCCGTCGGCGATGGCCTCGGCCATGGCCTGGGTGTTGCCCGTCATGCTCCAATAGATCACTGCCATCTTGCTCATCTTGCATAACCTCCATATGACATCGGATTGAAAAGTTGATATCTGTAAGCGCCGCAGCGGCGGCGGTCACATATGAATTTACGCCACCCGGAACACCTGGGCCAGGGCCTTCCCCTCCCGCAGGCGGCGGCACAGGGCGGCCCGGCACAGCCCGTACCGGCGGAAGCACTGGCGGGCCCGCTCCACGTCGGAGTATACCTTCCAGCAGCCGGACAGCTTGTAGTCCCGCCCCCGGTGGAGGCGGAAGCCCTCCACGTCCTCGGGGGGATAGCCCAGGAAGAGGCCCACCTCGTGGGGGAAGTCCCCCTGATTCAGACGGCGGCCGAGAGCCTCCAGCATGGCCTCCAGGCCGCCCTGCGCCGGGTAGCCCTCCCGCAGGAGCAGTGCCCGCACCGCCGGGTCGTTCAGCTGCCGCTCCAGCCGCTCCGGCCGGTAGACCAGCAGCAGGCACCGGGGACAGCCGGTCCAGATTACCCGCAGCTGGATGCCCCGCCGGGCCAGCTGATGCTGATACTGACGGAAGAGGGGCGTGGAGCAGGCCTCCGGGCTGCCCCAGGCGATCAGGTCGGCGGACTTGATGCCCGCCATGGCCGGAGCCCCGTGGTAGGCCAGGGTGCGCTCCAGATCCAGCTCAGTGTGGTTCATGGGAGACCTCCTTCTTGGTTAGCCGGTGCTAACGAATATGAAAAGAAAAAGCGGGCTGTGCCCTTAAGAAAGTTAGCATAAGCTAACTAATGAGAGGATACCACAGCTCCGGCCGTCTGTCAATCCTGAATTCATAAAAACTGCGTTCGCCCGCCGGACCATTTTCGTTGCCCTGGCTCCGGTTTTATGCTATACTGTTCTTGTCGCTTTTGCGCAAAAAGCGGCGGCGCCAGCCGTGTGCGGCTGGAGGATTCTTACGAATGGGAGGGGTCGCCATGAACCTGGAGTTATCCTTGAAACAGACGCTGAAGCTCAGTCCCCAGATGCTCCAGTCCATGGAGATTTTGCAGATGAGCACCCTGGAACTGGGGGAGTTTATCCAGGAGCTGGTCCAGGAAAATCCGGCCGCCGAACTGGCCGAGCCGCCCGACCCGGGGGATGAGAGCGAGGAGCTGTGGCGGCGTCTGCAGTCCTTGGCGGATCTGGACCACCAGAACCGGCAGTACGTCACCGCCGACCGGGATGAGCTGGACCCTCTGGCCCGGGTGGGGACGGACGGGGGACTGGCCGACACCCTGCTGCTCCATCTGACAAGGCAGCTGGAGCGGAGCCACGCCTCCACCATCGTCCTCCGGGGGGCCCAGTTCCTGGCCGCCAGCCTGGATGAGGACGGCTATCTCCGGGATGATGTGGCCGACCTGGCCCAGGCGGCGGGGCTGCCCGCCTCCATTCTGGAGGAAGGGCTCTCCCTGCTTCAGACCCTGGACCCGCCGGGAGTGGGGGCCAGGGATCTGTCCCAGTGCCTGGCCCTTCAGCTTCAGCGGCAGGGGGAGAGCGGGACCGCCCTGGCCATTGTCCAGCGGCACTTGGAGCACCTGGCCCGGAAGCAGTACCACGCCATTGCCCAGGACCTGGGCGTCTCCCAGGAGGCGGTGCGGGAGGCGGAGCGGCAGATCCAGGCCCTGGACCCGCGCCCCGGCTCCGCCTTTGCCGGGCGGGAGGAGCCCAACTACCTGATCCCCGATCTGGCGGTGGTGGAGACGGAGGAGGGGCTGACGGTGGTCTATCAGAACGCCTACACCCCCACCCTGCAGCTGAGCGGCTACTACTGCGATCTGCAGCAGCGCAGTACCGACCCGGAGGTGAAGCAGTACCTCACCGACAAGATCAAGCAGGCCCAGTTCGTCATCCAGGCGGTGGAGCAGCGCCGCTCCACCCTGCTGGACTGCGCCCGGGCCATCGTCCGGCGGCAGGAGGCATTTTTCCGCTCCGCCGGCGGCCATCTGGTCCCCCTGCGCCTGAGCGACGTGGCCCAGGAACTGGCCATTCACGAGTCCACCGTCAGCCGGGCCATCCGGGAAAAGTATCTCCAGTGCGCCCGGGGGGTCTACCCCCTCAGCTTTTTCTTCTCCCGGGAGGTGGGTTCCGCCGGGGAGGGGACCTCCGCCCACCAGATCAAGAGCCGGCTCAGGGAGCTGGTGGACGGGGAGGACAAGGCCCGCCCCCTGTCCGACCAGAAGCTGTGCCAGCTGCTGGAGGGGGAGGGGGTCACCATCTCCCGCCGTACAGTGGCCAAATACCGGGACGAGCTGGGTATCTCCAGCGCCAGCGGCCGGCGGGCCCGTCCCAAGGAATAGGAGACCATATGAAAGCATACCGCGCCATCTGTTTTGATTTTGACTACACCCTGGGGGACTCCACCGACTCCATTGTGGCGGGCTTCCAGTACGGCTTTGCCCGGCTGGGGCAGCCCGTCCCCGACCGGGAGACGGTGCGGGGCACCATCGGCTACCTGCTGGAGGACGCCTATGAGCTCCTCACCGGGGATGGGGACCCGGACCACAAGGCCCAGTTCCGGGCATACTTCCTGGAGGTGGCCAAGCCCCGACAGCGGGAGGAGACCACTTTGTTTCCCGGGGCGGCGGAGCTGCTCCGGGGCCTCCACAGCCGGGGCGTCCGCCTGGGCATCGTCAGCACCAAGACGGGAGAGACCATCGAGTACATCATGGAGCGCTACGGGCTGAAGGATACTTTGGAATTTGTCATCGGCAGCTACGACGTGACCCGCCACAAGCCCCACCCGGAGGGGATTCTCAAGGCCCTGGACCGGATGGGGGTCTCCAAGGAGGATTTCCTCTACTGCGGGGACACGGTGCTGGACGCGGAAGCCGCCCAGCGGGCGGGGGTGGACTTCGCCGCCGTCTTGAACGGCACCACCCCGGCGGAGGATTTTGCGCCGTGGCCCTGCGTATATGTTGCCAGAGACCTGATCGACCTGGCCCGGGCCCTGGGATGCGGAGAATAAAAAAATCCCGGATGCACTGCATCCGGGATTTTTGTACGCTACGCTGTTAAATCAGGCTCAGTACCAGAGTGAGCACCACAAACAGAAGGGCCACCCACTTGGTCAGCTTGGCCAGCTTGGAGTCCCAGGTCTTGGCCTTGTTCTTGGACAGGAAGGTGTCCACGCCGCCGGCGATGGCGCCGGACAGGCCGGCGCTCTTGCCAGACTGGAGCATGACCACCGCAATCAGAATCAGGCCGCACAGCACCTGTACAATGGTAAGGGCGAGCTTTGGAGTCATGGTTATCGTTCCTTTCAAGCCCACAGCCGGGCGAATAGTCAGATTTGCGGCGGCGGTTCACCGGACGCGGAAGACATTATACTACAAAAATATCAGAAATGCAAGGGGAAAATGAGCCGTTTTTTCAGCTTTACAGCTGGGCGATGGCCTCGATCTCCACCTTGGCGTCCTTGGGCAGGCGGGCCACCTGGACGGCGGAGCGGGCGGGGAAGGGCTCCTGGAAGAACTGGGCGTACACCTCGTTCATGGCGGCAAAGTCGTTCATGTCCGCCAGGAACACAGTGGTCTTGACCACCGCGCCCATGTTGGTGCCGGCGGCGTTGAGGATGGCCTTCAGATTGTTCAGGGACTGCTGGGCCTGGGCCTTGATGTCCCCCTCCACGATGGCGCCGGTGCTGGGGTCGATGGGCACCTGGCCGGAGACAAAGAGAAGGTCGCCGATCTGGATGGCCTGGGAGTAGGGGCCGATGGCGGCGGGGGCGCTGTCGGTGTGGATGACCTGCTTCATAGGATATGAGCTCCTTTCTCAATTTACATTACAGATGGACGGCGGAGCCGGGCTGCGCGGCCCGCCGGTCCTATTGTAGCACGCCGTTTCCCCGGCCGTCAACGCGGAGAACGCCTTGCCGGGGGGCTGGCTTCGTGCTATCATGGAAAATAGTCCCGCGGCCGGGGGACCTGCAGCCCGGGACAGTATTTAATAAAGGAGCGGATAGGGATGATCCGGAGAGCACAGCAAGCTGATTTTTCCCGCATCTGTGAGATCTATGCCATCGCCCGGGCCTTTATGGCCAGGACCGGAAATGCCGCCCAGTGGGGGGACTCCTTCCCGCCGGAGGAGCTGCTCCGGGAGGACATCAGGCTGGGCCGCCTCTATGTGGTGGAGGAGGAGGGAACCGTCCACGGGGCCTTTGCCTTTCTGCTGGGGGAGGACCCCACCTATCAGGTGATCGAGGGCGGGGCCTGGAAATCGGATGCGCCCTACGGGACCCTCCACCGGGTGGCCGGCAGCGGGGAGGTCCGGGGCCTCTTTGGACAGATGGTGGACTACGCCTGGGGGGTCATTCCCCACCTGCGCATCGACACCCATGAGAACAACGCGGTGATGCGCCACCTGGTGGAGAAGCACGGTTTTCAGCGGTGCGGCGTCATCTACCTGGAGGACGGCGCCCCCCGCATCGCATTTGAGCGGATTTGAGCGGGGGCCGGGATGCGGTCCAGAAATTATCTGGACAAACGCGCCCGGCTGTGATAGGATACCTCCTGACGAGTCTCCACACCTCGTCCAAGCATAGAGAAGCGCGGAGGATAGGCACGCAGGGGAGACAGACTCCGGAGCGGATGGGCAGAGCCCAGGGCCCGCTGTAAGCGGGACCGGGTCTGCCCGGAGTCGGAGGAGTTGTCGACCCGGCCGCGGGCCCAATCCGCAGCGTGACAACAGCGCGTGTACGCACTGCTCTATGTTCGTTCGGGGAGCTTCTTTAGGCTCCGCCGTTCTCTAAATAACAAAATGGAGGTATCCCAATGCACAAGTTTTCCACCCGCGATTTGACCCTGGCGGCCCTGATTGCCGCCGTCTATGCTGTTTTGACAGTGACTCTGCCAATCCCTCAATACAGCGGCATTCAGGTCCGTCTGGCCGAAGCTTTGACCGTCCTGCCCTTCTTGTTTCCCGCTGCCACGCCGGGACTGGTGGTAGGATGCTTTATTGCCAACCTATTCTCTCCCTTTCCCCTGGACATCCTCTTTGGCACCGCTGCCACTCTCTTTGGCTGCTGGGCGACCCAGTACATGCCCTCCCGGTGGCTGGCGCCTCTGCCGCCGGTGATCTTCAATGCGGTCATTGTGGGCGCTGAGATTGCCTGGACCAGTGTGGGATTTACTGCCGCCTTCTGGCCTGCCTTCGCTTTTAATGCCTTTACCGTGGGATTGGGCGAGCTGCTGGCCTGCTATATTCTGGGCTCGCTCCTGATCCGCGTTCTGCCCCGCATCACCTTTTTCCGGGCTCTCATTCCGGAGGAGCGGCTCTCCCGAGTTGCCGCCTGAGTCCCAGTCACATAAACGATTTCATACCCCGGACGGGTGGACGTCCGGGGTATTTTGTTCCCTGGGGATGTTCACAAATTATCAACGAAATATTCACATACTACCATAGATTTTTCCCCGTAAACCCGTACAATACAATTAACCTGTTAACGGCATCCGCAAATTCCCATCTCTCAAAATAAAGGATTGATATGTATGCAAGAGTTGAAGCAGCCCTCCAAAAAACCGCTGATCTTCTACTATGTGGTCATCGTTCTGGTCATCATGCTGCTGAACGCCACGCTGTTTCCCATGATGTGGGAGACTCCGGTGCAGGAGGTGGACTACACCACCTTCATGTCCATGACCTATGACGACAACATCGGATTGGTTCAGATTGATACGGACGAGATCATCTTCACCGACAAGGCTCAGGAGAATTTCTACAAGACGGTGCCCATCCCCAGCGACATGGACCTGGTGAACCGGGTGTACGAGCACGGCGGCCAGCTGAGCAGCATCGACACCGGCGGCCAGACCAATTCTCTGCTCTATATCCTGCTGAGCTGGATTCTGCCCTTCCTGCCCTTCCTGGTCATCGGCTATTTCCTGAACAAGCGGATGAAGAACGCCATGGGGGGCGGCGACGGCATGATGTTCGGCATGGGCGGCAATTCCGGGGCCAAGGTGTACGTGCCCTCCTCCACCGGCATCCGCTTTGCCGACGTGGCCGGGGAGGACGAGGCCAAGGAACTCCTCGGCGAGATCGTGGACTTCCTCCACGACCCGGAGAAGTACCGCTCCATCGGCGCCAAGCTGCCCAAGGGCGCCCTGCTGGTGGGCCCTCCGGGCACCGGCAAGACCCTGCTGGCCAAGGCGGTGGCCGGCGAGGCCAACGTGCCCTTCTTCTCCATCGCCGGCTCCGAGTTTGTGGAGATGTTCGTGGGCCGGGGCGCCGCCAAGGTGCGGGACCTGTTCAAGCAGGCCAACGAGAAGGCACCCTGCATTGTGTTCATCGACGAGATCGACACCATCGGCAAGAAGCGGGACGGCCAGTTCTCCGGCAACGACGAGCGGGAGCAGACCCTGAACCAGCTTTTGACCGAGATGGACGGCTTTGACGGCTCCAAGGGCGTGGTGGTGCTGGCCGCCACCAACCGCCCCGACTCCCTGGACCCCGCCCTGCTGCGGCCGGGCCGCTTTGACCGGCGCATCCCCGTGGAGCTCCCCGACCTCCAGGGCCGCATCGACATCCTGAAGGTCCACGCCAAGAAGATCCGCCTGGCGGAGGACGTGGACTTTGAGCCCATCGCCAAGACGGCCGCCGGGGCCTCCGGCGCGGAGCTGGCCAACATCGTCAACGAGGCCGCCCTCCGGGCGGTGCGGGCGGGGCGGCAGTACGCCACCCAGGAGGACTTGCAGGAGAGCGTGGAGGTGGTCATCGCCGGCTACCAGAAAAAGAGCCGGGTCCTCTCCGACGAGGAGAAGAAGATCGTGGCCTACCACGAGACGGGCCACGCCCTGGTGGCCGCCATGCAGACCCACTCCGCCCCGGTGCAGAAGATCACCATTATCCCCCGCACCTCCGGCGCCCTGGGTTACACCCTCCAGGTAGACGACGGGGACCACTTCCTTATGAGCAAGGACGAGCTTTTGAACAAGATCGCCACCTACACCGGCGGCCGGGCCGCCGAGGAGCTGGTGTTCCACTCCGTCACCACGGGGGCCTCCAACGACATCGAGCAGGCCACCAAGCTGGCCCGGTCCATGATCTCCCGCTTCGGCATGAGCGACGAGTTCGGCTTTGTGGCCTTTGAGACGGTGAGCAATCAGTATCTGGGCGGGGACGCCTCCCTGGCCTGCTCCCCGGAGACCCAGGCCCGCATGGACCAGAAGGTCACCCAGCTGGTGGAGGAGCAGCACCAGAAGGCCCTGAACATTTTAAAGGAGAACGAGGGCAAGCTCCACGAGCTGGCCGACTACCTGTACCAGCACGAGACCATCACCGGCCAGGAGTTTATGGACATCCTGGAGCGGAAGGCCCTGCCGGAGCAGGAATAAGTGAAACCAAAAAACGCACGCCTCTGAGGGAACTCAGAGGCGTGCGTTTGTCTTATAACCAGGTTTACTCGGCGGCGGCCACGAGCTGGACCTCCACCGGGGCGTTGCCGGGGAGGGTGGCCAGGCCGATGGCGGCCCGAGCGCCGATGCCCGCGTCCCCCAGCTGCTCATACAGCCAGCCCGAGACGATATCCCCCACCTTGGCGTGGGTGGTGTAGTCCTCGGTGGCGTTGAGATAGACGGTGAGGGACAGGATCTGTACGATCTTCTCCCCCTCGCCCAGGGTGTTCTGGGCGGCGGTGAGGGCGTTGGAGGCGGCCTGGATCACCGCGTCCCGGTAGTCGTCCAGGGGGCGGTCCGGGCTGATCTTGCCGGACATGAGGAGCACCCCGTCCTTCCGGGGGGTCATGCCGGCGGTGAAGATGAGATTGCCGTAGCGGACGGCGGGCTTGTACTTGCCCTGGGGGATGGGATTCTTGCTCATACGCGGTACCTCTCAATCATAGTGATGATCCGGTCCACGGCCGCCTCGGCGGCCTTCCGGTCCTGGGAGAAATTGATGCGGAAGCTGTCGGTAAACTGGGGGCCGAACTCGGTGCCCGGGGTGACGGTGACGTTGGCGTGGGCCCGGAGGATTTTCACAAAGTCCTCGCCGGAGACGGCCAGGGGGGGCAGCTTGGGGAACAGGTAGCTCCCCGCCTCGGTGGTGCGGGCGGTGACGCCGGGGCAGGCGAGGAATTTGGAGAGCAGGGAGTCCCGGATGGCCTGGTGGTCGGCCACCCGCTGCTCCATCCAGCCCTGGGGCTCGGCGAACCAGGAGGCGAACACCGCCTGGCAGTAGCCGGGGGCGCGGAGGGAGACGATGGCCTGAAGCTTCTCCATGCGCTCAATGATGGCGGCGGAGCCGAAGGCCACGCCCAGGCGGTAGCCGCTCAGAGACTCGGTCTTGGAGGGGCCGATGATGGTCACCAGGTTGTCGGGCCGCTCAGGCTGGGCGCACAGATGGGTGTAGGTCCGGCCGTCAAACACCTGGCGGGAGTAGAGCTCGTCCACGATGAGGGTGGCCCCGTACTCCTTGGCCAGAGAGGCGATCTTGACGATCTCCTCCCGGGAGTAGATCACGCCGGTGGGGTTGTTGGGGTTGGAGAACAGGAACAGCTTGACCCCGCTCTGGAAGGCCTGCTCCAGTTCGGACAGGTCCAGACCGGCTTTCCCCTGGTCCTGAGCGCCGAAATAGTCCATCTGGATGGGGCACAGCTCGCCCCCGAAGAACTCCACCAGCTTCCGGTTGGCGAAGTAGTCGGGCTCCACGATGGCCACCTTGTCCCCGGGGACCATGTTGGCGCCGATGGCCAGGAACAGGGCGCCCTGGGTGCCGGGGGTGAGGATGATGTTCTGGTCCGGGTCGATGGTCGCCCCGGTGAAGGCGGAGATCTTACGGGCCAGATCCTCCCGGGTGCTCTTGCCGCCCCGGTACTCGGTGTAGGCCTGGTGGCCCCCGATCTTCTCCACGCCGGCCACGAAATCAGCCAGAGTGCCCGGGATGGGGGGGTGGGCGTCCACGTCCCCGTGGGAGAAGTCCACCGGGGTGCCCTCCAGCTTCTCGCCCCGCAGCTCCAGCGCCGCCGCCTTCTGGCGGCCCTCCTGGCCCGGGGCGTTGTCACAGCCCAGCTTCGCGAATTTTTCCAGCAGCGTATCCATGCCGTTCCGCTCCTTTCCTGTGTTTGATTCGGACGGTCAAAACGTCCGGTTCTGGTTCCTTTCTACTATACCACAGAGAGGCGGTCACGTCCAATTCCCATTTCTTTATCTTGTGTTATTAAAATATTTATACCTCTGAAGCTCTGCCTCGTGACTTTTTTCAGAATCCGCGGTAAAATGAAGAAAACCCGGAGAGGAGTACCCCCATGCTGATGCTCAAAGAGATGGAATATGTCTACGCGGTGTATGAGGAACAGAGTTTTTCCAAGGCCGCCCGGAAGCTCTATCTGTCCCAGCCCGCCCTGAGCGCGGCGGTGCGCCGGGCGGAGGCGGAGATCCACACCCCTATCTTCGACCGCAGCACCAACCCCATCCGCCTGACGGCGGCGGGGAGCTACTACATCGACGCGGTCAAGCGCATTCTGGACATCCGGCAGGAGATGGAGTCCTACTTCGACGCCCTGGCCGGGGAGTGCCAGGGGGCGGTCAAGGTGGGGGCGGCCTCCTTCTTCTGCGCCCATGTGCTGCCTGATATCGCGGAGGAGTTTCAGCGTCAGTACCCTGCCTGGCGGGCCAGCATGCTGGAGGTGAACGCCCCCGACCTGTACCCCTGCCTCCAGTCCGGCACCATCGACCTGAGCCTGAGCGTGGAGGCGGCCGACCCCCACCTGTTCCACTCCACCGTCTGGCATGAGGAACAGATTCTCCTGGCCGTCCCCGCCGCCTTTTCGGTGAACCGGGGGCTGGAGGAGTTCCAGCTCACCGCCGCCCAGGTGCGGGAGGGGGCCCATCTCCAGGAAAATTTCCCGGCGGTGGACCTGTCCCGCTTTGCCCAGGAGCCCTTCCTGCTGCTCAAGCAGGGGAACGACCTGAACCAGCGGGCGTACAAGCTGTGCCGGAACGCGGGCTTCCTCCCCAAAATCGTCCTGGAGCTGGACCAGCTGCTCACCGCCTGCTGCATCGCCCGGGACGGCAAGGGGTGCACCTTCCTGCGGGACGGCATGGCCCGGTTCCTGGAGGACGGCGGCCGGCTGGTCTACTACAAGCTGGGGGACCCCGCCGCCCACCGGCCGGTGATGCTGGCCTGGCGGAAGTCGGCGGAGCTGCCCCGCCCCGCCAAGGCCCTGTTGGAGTTTCTCACCGGAACACAGCCGCAGGCGTAGAAGGACAGATTCTGACGGAGAAAGTGAGGTACAGATGAAATTCGGCACAAAAATTCTTGCCCTCTTTGCGGCGGTCATACTGGTGGGGGGCGGCTTTTCCGCCGGGAGATACGTAGCGGATCAGGAAAATATGCAGACCCGGCAGCAGCGCTGCCGCATGCTGATCGGATTTGCCGTGGATAAGGCGGAATCTGAGGACCTCAGCGATCCAGACACCATGGAGGCGTTGATCAGCAACGTCTATGCGGCTTATTACTGCTGTGACGAACCCGCTGCTGCCGAACAGCTGCACGACCTCTGGAACACGTTGATCTTTGAGCCGGAAGTTTACACCGGTGGGGAGGAGGTCCTGGTTGAGGTGCTGCAAGGCGTCGCCCACTCGGTGGAAACGGCCCCCTGACCTGCCCGGGCTGCGGGCTGGGACCGGCGCTTTCCCCTATGAACGCAGACGAGGGATGCCCGCCATTCCGGCGGCGGACATCCCTCGTTTTTTCACGATGCACCCGGGCGCTGTTATATCAATTGATACAGCAGACCCTGCTTCTGGGAGTACCACAGGAGCATCCCGTGGTTTCTCCCCGGAATGCGGGTCTGGAGGTCCCACTCCGGGTACTGCTTCACCACCTGGAGCCGGTCCCCGGTGGCGAAGGCCACAAAGGAGACGTAGTCCTCCTTGCGCATGGGGTGGTCTCCGGTGACGTACCAGTCGTTCTCCACTCCCTCCACGGTGAGCTTCTCCTCCTCCCGGGCCTTCCGGGGCTCCAGGGGAGAGAGCTTCCGGCCGCAGCAGGACACCTCCGCCGCACCGGTGCAGAATGTGAGCCCGCCGCACACCGGGCAGGCGTAATAGGTCATCTTTTTCATATTGCCTCCTACCATCTCATTGGGGGCCAGATCCCCCTGGAGCAGCTTTTCCAGGTCCACTCCAAAGAGCCGGGACAGCTGGGGCAGAAAGGACACGTCGGGGCACCCCAGGCCGCGCTCCCATTTGCTCACCGCCTTGTCGGTGACCCCCAGGGCCTCCGCCAGCT
>NBJMR02800__coassemble_2224_pt1 | contig 15747 bp, 14 predicted proteins | sample NBJMR02800__metabat2_low_PE_003 | metagenome-assembled genome bin NBJMR02800
TCCCCGGCATAGAGGACCAACACCCGGTGGGCGATGGTGAGGGCCAGCTCCAGGTTGTGGGTGATGAGGAGCACCCCGGTCCCCTCCTCCGCCAGCTCCCGGAAGTGGCCCAGAATGCGCCCGGCGGCCTGGGCGTCCAGGCCGGGGGTGGGCTCGTCGACGATGAGCAGTTTTGGGTGTTCCACCGCGGCGGTGGCGATGAGCACCCGCCGGGCCATGCCGCCGGAGAGCTCGAAGGGGTAGAGCTCCTCCGTCTCCGCCCCCAGGCCGTACCGGGCCAGCACGCTCCGGCTCTCATCCCGGGCGGCGGCGTCCCGCCGCCCCCGGCGCACCTGGGGCCCCACCGTCATCAGGGGGTCCAGGTAGGTGACCCCCTGGGGGACCAGGACGATCTCCCGGCCCCGGAGGGCCTCCGCCCGTTTTTGGGTGAGGGTTTCCCCACGGTAGAGAATGGTCCCCTCCATGGCGCTGTTGTAGGGGAGGATACCCAAAATCCCGTGGGCAAGTAAACTCTTGCCTGAGCCGCTGGAGCCCACCACCGCCACCACCTGGCCGGGTTGGATGGAGAAGGACAGGTCGTGGATGACGGGGAGGTTTTGCTTTTGGGTGCCCCGGCTGTATTGAGAGAAGGAGAGAGATAGGTGGGATACCTGTAAAATTGGTTCCATGGAGGTTCAGCTCTTTCCGTGGGGGATTTTGAAGTCCTCTTTTTTCAGCCTTCCCCCTGGGGGGAAGGTGGCTGGCCATTAGGCCAGACGGATGAGGGGACAGGTTTCGGATTGCCTTTTGTGGAGCGCACCGTTCAGCTGGGTTTCGCCCTGCGGGGCGAGTTCCTTTTCCACGTGGAAAAGGAACCAAAAGACGCTAGGGGGTCGGCTCAGGATGGACACTCCGTGTCCATATTCGCCGCCCCCCCTAGAACCCCATTACGAGGGACGCGTACTTGTTGGGTTTTGCAAAATTTCCGGCGCGCAAAATTTGAGTGGCGTTTCTTAGTTCAATCCGGCCCACTGGGGCCTGGCGCGGTGAAAAATTGCGGCTGGTGCGGTTCCACTTCCGCGCCTGGCTTTGTCGAGCCAACGCTCCCGGTGCAAATCTTGGCGGGAGCCCCAAGGGGCTCCCCCACACAAATCCTACACCGTTTCCGTTGTGCCGTAGGGGAGGGGCTTGCCCCTCCCGACGATCCCTTGGCGGTTCTTTAGTGACTTTCTGGTCCAGAAAGTCACTCGCCGCCGGGGCGGCGAAACACCCCCTAAAAAGTCCTCTTGCCTTACTGATGCACACTGGACGGGTCCAGCACCCGCCGCACCTGCTCCCCCAGAGCGGCAAAGAGGAGAACCACCCCCACCAGGGCCAGCCCGGGGAACAGGGCCAGCCACCACCGGCCGGTGGTGAGGTACTGCATGCTCTCCGAGAGAATGACTCCGATGGCGGGCTGCTCCGAGGACAGACCGAAGCCCAGGAAGGTGACGCTGGCCTCGTGGAGGATGGCGTGGGGGAACTGGAGGATCAGACCGGTGAGGAACTGGGGCAGCAGGTGGGGGAGGAGGTGCCGCCGGACGATCTGCCCCCGGGGGACTCCCAGCTTTTCCGCGGCCAGCAGATAGGGGGCGTGGCGAAGGGAGAGAACTTCGCCGCGGATGACCCGGGCCAGGGAGGGCCAGTGGCTCAGGGACACCCCGGCCACCACCCCGAGAAAACCCCGGCCGAAGGCCAGGGAGATGAGCATGACCAGCAGAATGTGGGGGATGCCCAGAAACAGGTCGATGCACCAGGAGAGGACCGCGTCCGCCCTCCGGCTCAGGGCGGCGGCCACCCCGCAGAGCAGGGCGATGACGGCGCTCACCAGGGCGGTGAGTACGCCGATGCGGATGGACAGGGACAGCCCGGCCAGGGTGCGGGCGAGCATGTCCCGCCCCATCCAGTCGGTGCCGAACAGAAAGGAGAGGCTGGGGGAGCGGTTCATGCGGGAGAAGTCGGTCTCCATGGCCCGCTGGGTGAGCAGAGCGCCGGCCATCGTGACCGCCAGGAGCACCGCCAGGGTGAGGAGCAGGAGCAGGAGGGCCCTCTGCCGCCGGTTGGGCTGTCTCATGATTTGGCCGCCCCCCTTCGGATCTTGGGGTCCACCGCGCCGTAGAGGAGGTCGGCAATCAAATTCCCTCCGAAGACGATGGCGGCGGTGATGACGGTGATGCCCAGGAGCAGGGGCAGGTCGCTGCCCAGTCCGGCATTTACCGCCGCCTGTCCCAGTCCGGGGTAGGAGAACACCTGCTCCACCAGCACCGAGCCGCCGATGATCTCGCTCACCGAGGCAAACTGCAAGGTGATGGCGGGAAGGGCCACGTTCCGCAGCCCGTGGCGCAGGACGATGCCCCGAAGGGACTCCCCCCGGGCCCGGGCGAACAGCACGTAGTCCGACTCCATCACGTCCACCATCTTCTCCCGGGTGTGGAGGGCGATAGAGGACACCCCGGTGATGCTGAGGGTGAGGGCGGGGAGGACGGCGTGGTGGAGACGGTCCAAGAAGGTGACGCTGTCCGCATCCACTCCGATGGGGACGGACAGACCGGTGGGGAACCACCCCAGCCACACGGAGAACACCAGCAGCAGAAGGATAGCCAGCCAGAAGGCGGGGGTGCTGGAGATGAGCAGGCACCAGCCCCGGATGAGCCGGTCAGGCCAGCGGCCCCGAAAGGCCCCGGCCAGCACCCCCAGGGTGAGACCCAGAATCCCGGCCAGGACCCAGGCGAACAGGAGCAGTCCCAGGGAGTTCCCCAGCCGCTCCCCGATGATGGTCAGCACCGGCTGACGGTAGAGCAGGGAGGTGCCCAGGTCCCCGTGGAGGGCGTCGGACAGCCAGCCCAGGTAGCGCTCCGGAAGGGGGGTGTTCACCCCCCAGTAGTCCTCCAGCTGGGCAATCTGATCCTGGGACATGGTGCCCAGAGCGGCCTGGCCCACGTTGGTCTGGAGTGGGTCCAGAGGGGAGGCGGACATGAGCAGAAAGGCCGCCAGGCTCACCCCCAGAAGAAGGAGGGCCATACGGATCAGTTTTTTCCCCGCGAATTGGAGGCGGTGTTTCATTGGAAGGCTCCTTTCTTGGAAAGGTTTGCAGGGGAATTTCACCGCCTGCCCTTCTCAAGCCTTCCCCCTGGGGGGAAGGTGGCTGGCCGAAGGCCAGACGGATGAGGGGGCGATGATAGAGCTTTTGCCTTTGTCGCAGGGGGAGTTTCGCCGCCCCGGCGGCGAGTGACTTTCTCAGCGATGCGAAAGTCACCAAAGAATCGCCGGGGGACGGCGGGCGGCCCAGTGTGCCGCCCCTACAGCAGATCTGGAAGCGGGCCCTTCTTTTTCGTAGGGGCCGGACACTGGCCGGCACGCCGATAATAGACCAACTATCACCTGCTCGGCAAAGCCAGGCGCAGAGCTGGGACCGCAACGAATGCAATTTTTGCAAACCCAGGGCCCAGTGGCCCGGTAGATATTCAGACCAGCCACTCAGATTTTGCGCGCCGGTAATGACACATTACCTACCGAGAGTGCGTCCCCCGTAATGGGGTCCAGGGGGGAGCGAATATGAGCGCGAAGCGCTCATCCTGAGCTCACCCCTGGTGCCTCTTTGGCTTCTTTCTGGGCATCCAGAAAGAAGCTCGCCGCCCGCAGGCGGCGAACCCCCGCGCGTCGTCCGATCAAGCCCAGCCCCACTGATCCACGTTATTGACAATGGACCACCCGTGCCCATGGGGATGAATTTTCTGCTGGGCGATCTGAAGCCCATCCCGCACCCAGTAGAGGTGGTCTACATTCACCAGCCACACCCAGGGCACGTCCCCCTCCTGGGTGACGCCGGTGGCGCCGTCCCACTGGGCGAGCTGCCAGAGCTCATAGGACTCCTCCAGATGATCGGTGCTGGCCAGGGCGGCGTCCATGTAGGAATCCACCGTGGGGTTGGAGTAGGGGGTGTACTGGGCCGAGCCGGTGTCCCCGATGGTGTGGTAGAGATTGTAGAGCTCCATGGGGGTGTGGGCCCCCCAGCCCCAGATCAGAGGCTGGGACAGGGCCCGGTCATAGGCGGTGTCCCAGCCCACCCCCTCCAGGGTGCAGGCGATGCCCAGCTCCTCCATCTGATTGGCGAAGTCGGCGCACAGGGCCTGGCGTACGGAATCTCCCGTGGAGTAGAGCAGATTCAGCTGAGCCCGCACCCCGTCCTTGTAGCGATAGCCGTCGTCGGACAGAAGCCAGCCCGCCTCATCCAGTAGGGCGGCGGCCCCGTCTGGGTCATAGGCCACTTCTGCGGCCTCGTTGTACCAGGGCAGGCCGTCGCACACGCTGTAGGCGGGGGAGCCGTAGCCGTTTAACACGTGGTCGATCATCTCCTGGCGGTCCACCCCCATATTGATGGCCCGGCGGACCCGCACGTCAGAGGTGAAGTCATTGCCCACCGTCCGGCCCTGGCTGTCCGTCCCGGCGGGGACGGCGGGGAGGTTGAACCCCCGGTTGTCCACACTGTCGTAGGCGGCCAGAGTGTAGCCGCCGATGCTTTGGTCGGAGTAGGTGGCCGAGGTGTAGGCCACGTCCACCTGCCCCGCCTGGGCGGCCAGGAAGGCTGCGTCCTCCTCCATAAAGAGGATGACCACCCGGCGCATTTTAGGGGCCTCCCCGTAGTAGTCCGGGTTGGCTTCCAAAATCACCTGCTGGCCCCGGTCCCATTGGACCAGGGTGTAGCGGCCCGATCCGATGGGATTGGAGCCGTAGGCGGCCGGGTCGTAGGCGTGCTCCGGCAGGATGCCCACGATGGCCATAGTGTAGGGCCAGATGGAGAAGGGGCGGGTCATGTGAAAGACCACGGTGGTCTCATCGGTTGCCTCCGCATAGTCCAGCATGGTGAAGTCGTTCACCGAGCTGGAGCTTTTTACTGTATTATAGGTAAAGGCCACATCCTCCGCCGTCAGGGGCTCCCCATCGGTGAAGGACACGTCGTCCCGGATGGTCACCGTCCAGGTGAGGCCGTCCTCGCTGACGGTGTATCCGGTGGCCAGGTCATAGCCGATGGTCAGGTCCGTGTTGGTGACGGTGAGGGTGGACTGGATGAGGGGCTCATGGACGTGCTCCCCGGCCCCCCAGCCGAAGGCGGGATCAAAGCCGGAGGCGGGCTCAGAGTTGGGGTCCATGGCCACCACTACTGTGTCCGTCCCCTGGGCGGGGCCGGAGGGGGAGGAGCCGGCGGCATTCCCACCGCAGCCGGCCAGGAGCAGGGAGCCGGAGAGAACAACGGATACAAGAAAGGAAAATCGCTTCACAGAGATACCTCTTTCTAAACAGATGGGGTGTAGGGGCGCATAGCATGCGCCCGCTGTGGTCGACTGGCCGGAGGTCACAGCTTTCTCAAAATCTCCTCCACGACCTCCTGATAGGGGGTCCCGTGTTCTCGGGCCAGGGCGGCCGCGTCCTCAAACTCCGGCTTTGTGTGAGTGACGCCGTAGCCCTGGGCCAGCTTCAGGCGCACCGGACCCCACTGGGTCTGGACCTGGCCCACTCCCGGCGTCAAAAAATACTTGCCGCAGCGGCGTACCCGCAGCCCGTTGGTGGTGGTCTCGGCGAGGATGTGCCGGGCCATGTCTCCCTCACGCTCGGGGGCGCACAAGACGGTGAGTACGTGGCCGGGGCGGCCCTTCTTCATGGTGCCGGGGGTGACGTACACGTCCAGAGCTCCCTGCTCCAGCAGGCGGGAGCAGGCGAAGGCCAGGGCCTCGGGGGTCATGTCGTCGATGTTGCATACCAGCTCCAGAATCTCCCCGTTGGCCTCCTCGGCGGTCTCCCCCAGGAAGGCCCGGACGCAGTTGGCCTGTTCAAACTGCTTGGTGCCGATGCCCACGCCCACGGCCCGGGCAGTCATTACCGGCATGGGGCTGAAGGACTGGGCGAAGTGGGTGAGCAGAGCGGCCCCGGTGGGGGTGCACAGCTCCCCCTGGACCGTCCCGCCGTAGATAGGCACCCCGGAGAGGAGGTTGGCGGTGGCGGGAGCGGGGACGGGCATGACGCCGTGGGCGCACCGCACTGTGCCGCTGCCCACATGGACGGGGGAGGCCAGGATCTGGTCGGGCTGGAGCAGGTACAGGGCGTAGCACACCCCCACCACGTCGGCCACCGCGTCCAGAGCCCCCACCTCGTGGAAGTGCACGTCTCCCACGGGGCAGCCGTGGGCCTTGGCTTCCGCCTGGGCGATGGCGTCGTACACCCCTCTGGCGTGGGCCTTCACCTCCTGAGGCAGGGGGAGGCTGTCGATGACCGCTCCGATGTGGCCCGGCGTGGCGTGGTGATGATGGTGGTGGTGCGCCTCCCCGTGGTCATGGTCGTGGCCATCATCATGGTGGTGCTTGTGGCTGTGGCCGTGCTCATGCCCATGCTCGTGTTCGTGGTGGTGATGTTCTTCCCCGTGGTGGTGGAGATGGTCCTGGCCGGCGGCCTCCGGGGCGGCGGGCTCTGTCTCCTCCTGGCCGTCCACCGTCACCGCCATGTGGGTGCCCGCGATGCCGCAGGTGGAGGCCCCCTGGGCCTCCAGGCGCACCCCGGGGAGCCCCAGGCTGTTCATGGTATCCAGAAACCCCTGCTTGTCCTCCAGCAGTTCATACAGGGCGGCCATGAGCATGTCCCCGGCGGCCCCCATATTGCATTCCAAGTAAAGCGTTTTCATTTTATTCCACCAGACCTTCCATTTGATTGATGCGGCTGGCCAGGTACCCCGCGCCGAAGCCGTTGTCGATGTTGACCACGCTGCACCCGGAGGCGCAGGAGTTGAGCATGCTCAAGAGGGCGGACAGGCCGCCGAAGCTGGCCCCATAGCCCACGCTGGTGGGCACCGCGATGACGGGGCAGTCCACCAGCCCGCCGATGACCGAGGCCAGGGCCCCCTCCATCCCCGCCACGGCGACCACGCACCGGGCAGACATGAGGGTGTCCAGGTTGGAGAGCAGCCGGTGGAGCCCGGCCACTCCCACGTCGTACAGGCGGGTGACCTGGTTTCCCATGGCCTCGGCGGTGAGGGCGGCCTCCTCGGCCACCGGCATGTCGCTGGTGCCCCCGGTGGCCACCACAATGTTCCCCAACCGCTTCTGATCCCTGGGGTAGGCCAGGCCCAGCCGGGCCTCCGGGTGGTAGTCCAGGGGGACCGACTGGCCCACCTGGTCCGCCGTTTCCTGGGAAATACGGGTCACCAGAATGTTCCGGCAGCCCCGCGCCCCCATGGTCCGGGCGATCCCGGAAATCTGCTCCGGGGTCTTGCCCGCCCCGTAGATCACCTCGGCCGCCCCCTGGCGGACGGAGCGGTGGAAGTCCACCTTGGCGTAGCCCAGGTCCTCAAAGGGGGCTTCTTTTAATTTCAGAAGGGCGTCCTCCGGGGAGGTGGTTCCATTGGCAACACCCCGAAGAAGGGCCAAAATGTCGTGTTTGTTGTCCATGTTTGTGCTCCTTTCTCAGGTGGATGGGGTCCGTGGGGCCAGGTCCAGGAGAACGTCAGAAAAATCAGGCCAGAGGGCGGCCCGCAGTTCCGCCTGCTTCTCCAGGGCCAGGGGCAGCTGCTCCCCCGTCACCTGGAGCCGGGCCGCCCCGTGGAAGAGCCGCACCCGGAAATCCCGGAACCCCAGGGCCTCCAGCGCGCACTCCGCCCGCTCCACCCGCTTTAAGTCCTCGCGGGTGATGGGGGTGCCGGTGGGGATGCGGGTGGCCAGACAGGCGTAGGCGGGCTTGTCCCAGGTGAACAGCCCCGCCTCCCTGGAGCGGCGGCGCACCTCCTCCTTGGTCAGGCCGCACTCCCGCAGGGGGGAGCGAACCTCCAGCTCCCGGAGGGCCCGCATGCCGGGCCGGTCCCCCGCGTCATCCGAGACGTTGGTGCCGTCCAGGAGCACCGTGTACCCGTCCTCCCGAGCGGCCTGCCGCAGCTGGGAGAACAGGGCGGTCTTGCAGTGGTAGCACCGCTGGGGGCCGTTGGCCGCCGCCTCCGGGACGGCCAGGATGTCCGCCTCCACCACCGTCATGGGAACCGCCAGCTCCGAGGCCAGGCGGCGGGCGTCCTCCAGCTCAAACTGGGGCTGGAAGGCGGTCTTCACATAGTAGGCCCGCACATCGCAGCCGCACTTCTTGGCCGCCCACAGCAGGAAGGCCGAGTCGGTCCCGCCGGAGAAGGCCACGGCGGCCTTTGGAACTAAGCTGAAAAATTCGTTCAGGGTCATAGAAGGAAACTCCTCTCCACAGAAAAAGGCGCCTGTTTTCCCCCGCTTCGGCGGGAAAAAGCAGGCGCCTTCGTGACACCAAATAACAGGAACAGTAAAAACGAAAGACTCAGGGAGCGGAACTCCGGCTTGGCCGGACGGTCCGGCTTCGTGCCGGAATTGTGTGAACTCCCTGGGACAGTCTTAGTGTAACATCTGGAGTATACTCCAAGTCAAGGGGGAACGGGAAAATTTTTCTCTTTTGCCTCAAAATTATTTCAGCATCCGCCGGGCCCACCGCTCTTTCTGAGGTGTATACGGGGGATACCGCAGGGGCATGTCCAGCCGGGTGGAGGTCTTCAAAACCCCCTTTTCGTGGCTGAAGGTGAGGAAGCTCCGCTTTCCGTGGTAGGCCCCCATGCCGCTGTTCCCCACCCCGCCGAAGGGCAGGCGGGAGGAGGCCAGGTGGAGGATGGTGTCGTTGACGCACCCGCCCCCGAAGGAGAGCTCCCGGAAGACACGGCGCTCGGCAGTGCGGTCCGAGGTGAACAGGTACAGAGCCAGGGGCCTGGGCCGGGCGCGCACAAAAGCGATGGCTTGGTCCAGGGAGTCCACCGTGAGCACCGGCAGGATGGGCCCGAAGATCTCCTCCTGCATGACCGGGTCCTCCGGGGTCACCCCGTCCAGCACCGTGGGGGCGATGCGCAGCCGCTCCGGGTCACAGCCGCCCCCCACGACCACCTTCTCCCGGTCCAAGAGGGAGACCAGGCGTGTAAAGTGTTTTTGGTTTATGATCTTTCCATAACCTGAATTTTGCAGGGGGTCCGGGCCGTACATGCGGCCAATTTCACGGCAAATTTCTGACAGGAATTTTTCCTTTACAGACCAGGATACCAGCACATAGTCCGGGGCCACGCAGGTCTGGCCGCAGTTGAGAAATTTCCCAAAGACGATCCGCCGGGCGGCTACGGTCAGGTCGGCGGTCTCGTCCACAATGCAGGGGCTCTTGCCCCCCAGCTCCAGGGTGACGGGGGTGAGGTGGGCGGCCGCCTTGGTCATCACCTCCCGGCCCACGGCCACGCTGCCGGTGAAGAAGATGTAGTCGAAGGACTGCTCCAGCAGGCACTGGTTCTCCTGCCGCCCGCCCTCCACCACGGCGGCGTGCTCCGGGGGGAGGGCCCCCCCGATGAGGGCGGCCAGCACAGCAGAGGTATGGGGGGAGTAGGCGGAGGGTTTTACCACCGCGCAGTTCCCCGCCGCCAAGGCCCCGATGAGGGGCTCCAGGGTGAGGAGGACGGGGTAGTTCCAGGGGGAGAGAATGAGTACCACCCCGTAGGGCTCCGGCAGAACGGAGCACCGGCCGGGGAACTGGGCCAGGGAGGGGAGGACCGGCCGCCGGCGGCTCCAGCTCTTCACGTGCCTGCGCACATAGCGCAGCTCGGACAGGGTGAGGCTGATCTCACACAAAAACGCCTCCATCCGGGACTTGCCCAGATCATCCTGGAGGGCCCGGTACAGGTCTTCCTCGTGGTCCAGAATGGCCTGTTCAAGCCGGTCCAGGGCCTGGATGCGGGCCTGGACCGGGAGGGTCCGGCCGGAGAAAAAGTGGGCTCTCTGCTGTTCCAGCAGGGCCTGAATCGCTTGTTCGGTGGGCATGGCATGCCTCCCTCTAACAGTTTCCAATCTATCTTGCCCCAAATGAAGCAAAAGGTCAAGAAAAATTCCGCCGAAACTGCGGTATAATAGGAGAAAGACAGGAGGGAAAAGGATGAGCAGGCGGTATTGTTTTGAGGCGGTGCTGGAAGCGGTGCCGGCGCGGGGCGGGGCCTACGTGCGCTTTCCCTACGACCTGCGGCAGGAGTTCGGCCGGGGCCGGGTGCGGGTGCAGGCCGACTTTGACGGGGTCCCCTACCGGGGCAGCCTGGTCTATATGGGAGTGTTCCGGGAGGACGGGACGCCCTGCCCCATTCTGGGGGTGCGGAAGGAGATCCGGGAGCGGCTGGGCAAACAGCCCGGGGACACTGTGACCGTTACCCTGGAGGCCCTGGAGGAATAAATAGCAGGCCGCCGCTGAGATTGCTCAGCGGCGGCCGTGCTGTTTTTATAAATCGGTGCGGGGCTTGGCGCTCATCTCCCAGAAGTGGAGCTCGTGGAGGGAGCAGGCCCGGAAAATCTCCAGGCAAGCCTGCTGGCGCTCGGGGCTCAGATCCCGGCAGACCCGGTCGGTGAAGCGCGACCAAGACTTACAGGCGGCCTCATAGTCCGGGCCGGCGTAGTCCCGGACCAGGGGCCAGAAGAGGGAGTCCTTCAGGCCGGGGGCCTGCTGGAGCAGGCGCTGGAAGATCCAGGCGTAGCTGAGCATGCAGGGGAGGCAGGCCATCATGCACTCTGGGGTGCCCTCCCCATCCCGGGCGGCCTGGATCATGCAGTCGGTGTAGGCCTGATTTTCCGGGCGGAGAGGGAGGTGCTGAATGTCCCCATCGGAGAGGCCGAAGTACCGGAGGTAGTGAAGGCGGGTGGCACCCTCCCCCTCGTTGACAAAGGAGAGGAGGGAGTAGTAGCTGCGGATGGCGTCCATGTCCTCCGCCTTGGTCATGCCCCAGGCGAACACCTTGGCGTACTCCCGGAGGTAGAGGCTGTCGTCCACGATGTACCCCTTGAGGCACTCCGGGTCCAGGGAGCCGTCCGCCATGCGCTGGAGAAATTCACTGTTCAGACAGTCCTGCCAGATGGGGAGGCTGTCTTCCACGAGACGTTTGGTAAATGACATATCAGACACCTGCTTTCACGGTCCGGCGCAGCCGGGAGATGGGGAGGAGCGAGACGATGATGATGGTGGCCAGCCCCTCGGTTCCGTGGCCAGAGAGGTTGGCGAGAATGCTGTAGGCCCAGGGGCCGTAGCCGTCCCAGGCGTACTGGGCGAAGAAGACGGCCCCGGCCATGATGTGGCTGGTGACGCTCAGGACCACGGCCAGAGCGGTGCCCGCCACGATCTTCCACCGGCGGTCGGTGCCGAAGATGCCGGCGTAGCCCAGGGCGGAGAAACAGATGAGCTGTTCCACAAAGGGCTGAGCCCAGTGGACCGGCTGCCACTCCGGCAGCAGGAGCATGGCCAGCACCCCGGTGACCCAGCCCGCGCAGAAGGCCACCTGGGGCCGGTGGATCAGGGAGAGCAGCAAAATGGGGAGCATGGCCCCCAGACTGATGTGACTTCCGTTAGGGAGGGTGATGAGAAAGCAGCGCAGCACCAGGGTAGCGGCGGACATGAGACCGGCCAGACAGATGTCCCGGGAGGTGAGACGCAGCCCCCGGCACAGCCAGATGGTGGTCCCGAGGACGGCGACGGTAAAAATGCCGGCGATGAGCTCAGTCACGGACGTACTCCCCCTTCAGGTCAAAGAGGTGGTCCATGGGGCCCTGTCCCGCCCCCAGGTCCAGCATGGCCGCCAGAGCCCCGGACAGGTAGGCCTTGGCCCGCTCCACCGCGGTGTCCAGGTCACAGCCCTTGGCCAGGTTGGAGGCGATGGCGGAGGAGAGGGTGCACCCGGTACCGTGGGTGTTGGGGTTGTCGATCCTGCGGCCGTGGAACCACTTGCAGGTCCCGTCCCGCCACAGAAGGTCGTTGGCGTCGTTCAGGTCGTGGCCCCCCTTGCACAGGACGGCGCAGCCGTAGGTCTCCCCGATGGCCTGGGCGGCCTTCTCCATGTCGGCGGGGCCGGAGATGGTCAGGCCGGAGAGAACCTCCGCCTCGGGGATGTTGGGGGTGAGGACGGTGGCCAGGGGGAGCAGCAGCTCCTTCAGGGCGTCCACCGCCTCCTGGGAGATGAGGCGGGAGCCGCTGGTGGCCACCATTACCGGGTCCACCACGATGTTTTTGGCCTTGTACTGTTTCAGCTTGTCCGCAATCACCTCAATGAGGCCGGTGGAGGAGACCATCCCGGTCTTGACCGCGTCGGGGAAGATGTCGGTAAAAATGCAGTCCAGCTGGCTGGCCAAAAATTTCGGGGTGGACTCGAGGATGCCGTAGACGCCGGTGGTGTTCTGGGCCGTCAGGGCGGTGACCGCGCTCATGGCGTACACGCCGTTGGCGGTCATGGTCTTGATGTCGGCCTGGATTCCGGCGCCTCCGCTGGAGTCGCTTCCAGCGATCGTCAATGCTGTTTTCATGGGAAAACTCCTTTCTGTTCTTTAAACGCATTGAAGTTTTGTACCGCGACAGCAGGTGGTGCCCCCAAGCTGCCGCACCAACTTTTCTTGGAAAGAAAAGTTGGCAAAAGAACTTTGTGCGAAACTTCGTTTCGCCTCTCTTTGGTTTGAGCATACCGTGTGCTTGATTGGGTGAATGCTGTCCTTAATTGGGGACTGTTTTCGCAGAGAATTTCGCCGCCAACCCCTTTAAAGCCTTGCCCCTGGGAGGAAGGTGCCGAGCGCATGCGAGGCGGATGAGGGGACAGATTTTGGATTGGGCTCGTTGTGCGCAGGGGGATATTTCGCCGCCTGCGGACGGCGAGTGACTTTGCCCGCGGCGGCAAAGTCACCAAAACGCCGCTGGGGACGCGGCCGATGGACTACGGCTCCGCTATGCTTCGCCTAGGTCCATAGGACCGCATCCCTACCCCCTCTGGCCCTTCGGGCCATCTCCCCCTGATAGGGGGAGTCGGCCCCAGACGCCCCATTACGGGGGACGCGTACTTGAGAGATGGAGGGAGATTTCCGGCGCGCAAAATCTGAGTGGCGTTTGCGTATCCTTCCGGCCCACTGGGGCCTGGCTGTTCCAAAATTGTTGTTGGTGCGGTCCCACAGCCGCGCCTGGCTTTGCCGAGCAGGTGATAACTGGTCCGTGGTCGGCGGGCCGGCCAGTGTCCGGCCCCTACGAGAAGAAGGACCGGCTTCTGTGTTTGCCGTAGGGGCGGGTCCGTGACCCGCCCGTCAGGCTTCGGACGAGTCCCACGTAAAGCCGTAGGGGCGGCACACTGGGCCGCCAGTCGATTTCCCACCTACCTACTTGGGCCCGGAAGACAGGGCAGCGGCGAAATCCTTATTCCGTGAGGCCTTATTTCAACAACTCTAAAAACCCCGGATCATCCAGCCTTGGCAGATACCAGTCGCAGACCTCCCGCAGGGCCTCCTGATCCCCCTCTGCCGAGGGGTCATACACCCCGGCCACCAGGAACCCCGCCTCCTTGGCGGTCCGGGCGGCGTGGAGGGCGTCCTCAAAGACGATGGTGTGCTCCGGGGCGGAGCCCAGGCTCCGTGCGGCGGCAAAATACACGTCCGGTCTGCTCTTGGAGCCGTACTGGAGGGAGCTGAAGGCAAACAGAAAGTGTTTCCACAGCCCCAGGCGGACCATGGCGTCCCGGGCCTGGAAGGCCTCGCTGGCGGTGGCGATGCCGCAGGGGACCCCCAGGGCGGCCAGCCGCTCCAGCAGTATGTCCGCCCCCGGCTTCATGGGGACCTTGTCCCGGTATTCGTCCGTCACCAGGTCGTTCACCCCGTCCATCACCTGCTCCGGGGTGCAGGGGAGGGAGAACCGGGCCACCATGTACTCGGAGGCCTCCCGGCGGCCCATCTCCTTGATGTCCTCGGCCAGGTCCTCCGGCGGCTCTCCGCCAAACTGTCGGACCAGGGCCTTGGGGGCCTCGTTCCAGATGTACATGGAGTCGGTCAAGGTGCCGTCCAGATCGAAAATTGCGCCTGTCAGCTTCATTTGGAAATCATCTCCTGGGTCTTGAGGAGAAGGGTGTGGGCGGCCTGCTGGATGTCCGGCTGGCCGTAGATGGCGGAGACCACCGCGATACCGCAGATGCCGCTGCCCGCCAGGTCCTGGACGTTGTGGGCCCCGATGCCCCCGATGGCCACCACCGGGATGTCCACAGCCTCACAGATGGCCTTCAGAGTGTCATAGCTCACCGCGTCCGCGTCGTCCTTGGTGCCAGTGGGGAACACCGCCCCCACCCCCAGATAGTCGGCCCCCGCCGCCTGGGCGCGGAGAGCCTGCTCCACCGTCTGGGCGGACACCCCTAAAATCTTGTCCGGGCCGATCTTCTCCCGCACCTGGCCGGCCTCCATGTCGTGCTGGCCCACGTGGACCCCGTCGGCGTTCACCGCCACGGCCAGCTCCACATCGTCGTTGATGAGGAAGGGGACGCCGTACCGGCGGCACAGGGCCTGGAGTTCCAGGGCCTCCGCCTGGAAGGTGTCCTCGTCCAGGTGCTTCTCCCGCAGCTGGATCATGGTGGCGCCCCCCTTCAGGGACTCCTCCACCTGCCAGGCCAGGGTCTTGTCCCCCAGCCAGGCCCGGTCGGTGACCGCATACAGGAGCAGGTCCTTCTTATCGCACCTCATACTTGGCCCCCTTGTCCAGTGTAGCCCCGTCCATATGGAAGATAGCGTCGATGATCCGGTTGCGGTAGGTGGAGTTGCCGTCGGTGGGCTGCATATTGCTCCAGCCGATCTCACCGGCCAGGCCCATGGAGGCCACGGCGGCGGCCGCCGCCTCCAGGGGACGGTCCGGGTTGGCCACAACGTATGCGGCGGTGAGGCCGGAGAGCTGGCAGCCGGTGCCGGTGATCTTCCCCATCTCTGGGCGGCCGTTGCGGATGACGTAGCAGGTCTTCTCATCGGCTACCAAGTCGATAGCTCCGGTGATGGCCACCACGGCGTTCAGACGGGCGGCCATGGACTTGGCGAAGGCCACCGACGCGTCCAGGGTGTCCTCGGTCACCGCGTCGGCCACATCCGCGTCCACCCCCTTGGTGGTGCCGGAGCCGGCGGCCAGGGTCTTGATCTCCGAGATGTTGCCCCGGACCACGGTGAACTTGACCTCCTCCAACAGCTTAAGGGCGGTCTGGGTGCGCAAAGCGCTGGCTCCCGCTCCCACCGGGTCCAGCACCACCGGGTGGCCCAGCTCGTTGGCCTTTTTCCCGGCGGCAAACATGGAGGGGATGGTGTTCTGGTTCAGGGTGCCGATGTTGATGTTCAGCCCCCCACAGATGGAGGTGATGTCCTCCACGTCCTGGATGTCGTTGGACATGATGGGGCTGCCCCCGCAGGCCAGCAGCACGTTGGCCACATCGTTGACAGTGACATAGTTGGTGATGTTGTGGATCAGGGGAGCGGTCTCCCGCACGCGGTCCAGACAGGTTCCGAGCATAGCTGAGTTCCTCCTTAAAATAAAAATACCGCGGGCCTGCCGTCACGAGGAAAGACAGTCCCGCGGTATGAAAAACCGGTTCTATGATCTCCCTACGTTGGCATTACCCAAATCAGGTCACAGGTCGAAGCGCACAGCTTCCTCTCAGCCCGTTTGCGAGCTCCCTTTTTGTTGATGGCCGCAGCCTGCGGTCAGGTGCATTATAGCGCAAGATGGATTAAATTGCAAGAACTCTTTCTTTTCCACGGTAGGGGCGGCACACCGGGCCGCCCGCCGGGTCTCTGCTTATTGGGGATATTTCGCCGCTCGATCTTTTTAAGCCTTCCCCCTGGGGGGAAGGTGCCCCAGTTCGCACACTGGGGCGGATGAGGGGGCAGTCTGAGAAACAAG
>NBJMR02800__coassemble_2250_pt1 | contig 15546 bp, 16 predicted proteins | sample NBJMR02800__metabat2_low_PE_003 | metagenome-assembled genome bin NBJMR02800
CTTGCGATACCTGCTCTGGAAGAATCCGACTTCTCATTAATAGCGATACTACGCATTGTCGGGAAAATGGATGTAACGGGACATTGCACAGAGTTTATACAGATCGCACCTATTCTTCGAAGCAACGCAGGGAAGATACCGTACTTGGCCAGAAGCAGAGCGCAGATAATCAGTTGGAACGCCTCATCTGTGACCAGTTCACGGGATGCGAGATCAGCAATGGTAATGTTTTGGCTGCCGATGGAAATAGCCTTCGCTGCCTGATAAACGCTGTAAAGCTCCGGCTGGATGCCGGCGAGCCGGACGGAGTCAAAATCGAAGCCATTATCTTCAACTTTCCAGATTACCCTGCGCCAGATATCATCGTAGGCTGTCAGGAGAAACAGCGCTGCCTGGTTGCGTTGCGACAATCGGTGGTAGCGTGTTCGCCAGTGCATCCATCGTCTGCGGTGTTCGTCAGTACGAAAGAACTGCAGAGACTGCTGGTACAGAAGCTGTGCCAGTCGCCTCCACAGACTCATCTTCGGCTTACTGTTGAGACAGTCCCGGAGCAATTCCTCAAGGCTGAGAGCCCCGGTTTCAATCCGTTCCTCCAGACAAATGCACTGGTCCAGAGGGCAGAGGTTCCTGCGAGAGTAATTCATGCAGTATTCACAGTCCACATCCTTGGCCTGATACCGGAATCCGGAGCGGCGCAGGCTGTGGCCTCTTGGCTTAAAATAAGGCGGGGTCATCATCATCTGCTCCATCTGGTACAAGGGGGTATCTCTCATAAAGTGGCGCGTCATGGGTAGTGATCTCCTTTCGGTGAAATAAAAAAAGCGCCGGAGTCTTGCTTCTAAAACTCCAGCGCTCGGTGTATTACATTGTCAGCTCCTGGCTTTGAGAATCCGTAGAGTGTTGCTCTTGCTCATTGATGTGATCCAGGATATTGGGCATTCCGCTCAGGATCTGTTCCTGAACGCCTTTGATGCATTGTTCCTGGTCATAGGTCAAATCGAATCCGGCGTCCAGGGTATCAGCACAGCAGCGGTAAATTTCAGTAAGCTGTGCCTCATTGAATACCTGCTGTTTCGAGATGAGACCGGACCGGGTGGCGAAGTCCTGCTTGGCGCCCGAATAGTTTTCCTGAAAGTAGCGTCCGTAGTTAAGACCTGTGCGGTCAAAGTTCCAGTCCCAGGTAACAAAGTGGACACCATATTGGGTCGGATGTCCGGCCAGAACCGTTCCGTTGAAATCAGCCAGCACCCTGAAATCTCCCGACAGCCCCTGAGCCTTCAGCGGGGGAGCCTGCTCCATCAAGGTCATGTACTCCTGCACCATGCAGGCCAGATTGGTGGCCCGCTCACAGGCCTGGTCCCGTTCCGGAGTGGCCACATCCTCCTGCCAGTAGCGAACCCCTCCACCCTCGGTGATTCGGCAGAGAGGACGGCCGTCCCATTCCACCGGGAGGAGGTCATCCTGCTCCGGCTGTGTGGTGAAGCCTTCTCGGCCAAGCACCGTGCAAAGTTCTCGGAAAAATTGTTGTCTATCCATCTTGTTTTACCTCCTGAATCTTAGCGCCCTTTTTGAAATGGTCTGAAAATGAAAAAGGGCGCCAATCGATTGGCCCATCACGACCAACAAATTGACGCCCCAAACTTTGTGTATTCTACTGGCAGAAAAATAGCGCCCTTTTTGAAAAATGCTGCTTCAAAAAGGGCACCACATGGTTTTGATTTTGCCAACCTCTGAGCAGATGGGGGTTCGAGTCCCACCAGTTAGGGGGAAACAGTGGTTGGCATCTATGGAATCATCGGTGAATTTTCGAGGGGAAAAAGCCCGGGAACAGTTGATGCCGTAGGCTTCTGGCCTACGGCATCTATACTGTTTTGCTTTTATGGTGCCGGTGACCGGACTCGAACCGGTACGCTGTCGCCAGCGGTGGATTTTGAGTCCACTACGTCTACCAATTCCATCACACCGGCAGACTGCTCTTTTTCAGGATAGCTTTTATATTATAGCGAAAGACCGGAAATTTTGCAAGCATAATTTTTGGGCCGTCTGCCGTCTGCCGTCTGCCGGAGTCAATCCGGCTCCGGCGGACGGCCCGGCCCCGGTCACATGGAACACCCAAACACCTTCTCCAGCTGAGGGATGGGGTCCTTGTGCTGAACGCAGCGCACCGGGCGGCGGCGGTAGATCTGATAGCACCCGTTGCAGGCCAGACAGGCGCTCTTGGTCTGCGCCCCCCGCTTCATGCGGGCGATAAAATCCGGCTGGCAGATGAGGGTTCGGCTGAAGGAGACAAAGGAAAAGCCCTGTTCCAGCACCGCCTCCGCCGTCTCCAGGTCGAAGATGCCGCCCACCAGGCTGAGGGGGACCTGGATTCCATCCATAGCCCGAAGGACCTCCTGGAGATAGAAGGGGGACTTCTCTCCGGCCCGGGCGGCGAAGTCCACGCCGCTGAGCTCCACCCCGTCCACGTCGGCCTCCTGATAGAGCTCCAGCAGACGGTGCAGGTCGCCGCAGCCGTTGCAGTCCGCCTTCACCAGCAGGGCCATCTCCGGCCCGCACGCCTCCCGGACCGCCTGGAGGATGCGGCCCACAAGGCGAAAGCGGTTCTTCAGGCTGCCGCCGTACTGGTCCGTACGGAGATTTTCTTCGGAGTTGAGGAAATTGGACAGCAGGTATCCGTGGGCGGTGTGGATCTGGACCGCGTCAAAGCCAGCTTCCCGGCATAGCTGTCCCCCCAGGCGGAACTGCTCCACCAGCCGGTCCAGCTCCTCGGGGGAGAAGTCCTCCGGAGCCTTGGCCGGCCGGCCGTTGACCGCCTCCATGGCCTTCTTCCCGCTGTGGCTGAGCTGGGCGGCGATGCGCCCGCAGGCCCGGTGGACCTCCTCCGCCGCCTGGGCCAGCAGGGCCCGGTCGGTCTGGCTGTCCAGCACCGGCTGCCCCTCGTCCGCCCGCTGGGTGCGGTCCACACACAGGTGTCCGGTGATGACCAGTCCCACTTCGTTCCGAGCCAACTCCGCCAGGGTCTCCGCCCACGCCTGGGTCAGCTGGCCGTCCGGCTGGGACAGGTGCTCGTTGGTGGCCGAGCGGATGGTCCGGTTGCGCAGCTCCACGGGGCCCAGCCGCCCCGGCTGCCACAGAAGTCCTTTCATGGCGTCTGCCTCCTCTGTTCTCTGCTCCGCGCACTGCGCGGCCGCTTGTGTGCAGAAAATTGTATCACAGCCCGCCCGCATGGGCAAGAAATTCTCTTGACGGCCTCCGGTTTTTCTTCTATATTGGAGGAAACGTGAACCGAAATGAGGATGAGCTATGGATTTATGCAGCATCAACGAGATCAAGGCCCTGCTGGCCCGCCACGGCTTCCGCTTCTCCAAGAGTATGGGGCAGAATTTCCTGATCCAGTCCTGGGTGCCTCAGGACATCGCGGCGGCCTCGGGAGCAGGGGAGGGGACTGGTGTGCTGGAGGTGGGACCGGGCATCGGCCCCCTTACCCGGGAACTGGCCAAACGGGCGGACAAGGTAGCGTCGGTGGAGCTGGACCGCTCTCTGCTGCCCATTCTGGAGGAGACGCTGGCCGACTGTCCCAATGCGGAGGTGTGTCCGGGTGATATTTTGAAGACGGACATTCCGGCTCTGGTAGGGGAGAAGTTCTCAGGACTCACCCCTCTGGCCTGCGCCAACCTGCCTTATAACATTACCACCCCAGCCATCACCGCCCTCATTGAGGCTGGGTGCTTCAAGACCATTACCGTGATGATCCAGCGGGAGGTGGCCCGGCGGATCTGCGCCGCCCCGGGGACGGCGGACTATGGGGCGTTTTCGGTGTTCTGCCAGTACCACACCCGGCCGGAGCTCCTCTTTGACGTGCCGCCGGAGTGCTTCCTGCCCGCCCCCAAGGTCACTTCCTCCGTGCTGCGCATGGTTCCCTGCCCGCCGCCGGAGGAAGTGGACGACGAGGCCCACTTCTTCCGGGTGGTCCGGGCCGCCTTCGCCCAGCGGAGAAAGACACTGGTGAACAGTTTAAGCGCGTCCTTAGGGGGACCGCTCTCCAAGGAAGAAATCTCCAATGCGGTCTCCAGCTGCAGCTTGTCGGAGAATATCCGGGGCGAGCGGCTGTCAATTTCCGACTTCGCCGCCCTTTCCAAAGCGCTGCGCCGGGCCGAGGGCTGAAATCCTCTGTTTTTCCCGGAATTCAGCTGGCAAAACCGCTGTCAAATATGTAAAATACAATAAAAGCTATAACTAAATTGCAATTCTGAATGCGATTGACTTTAGTCCGGCTAACGTGTATTATTATAAATGTTTTGGGACACGCTCCGCTGCCCGGGCGGATGCCCGGCGGCTGGAAGATCATTCAGAAAAGAGGTCATTCAAATGGCAACCATTGATCTGAGCAAGTATGGTATTACTGGTACCACGGAGATTATCCGCAATCCCTCCTATGAGTTCCTGTTTGAGGAGGAGACCAAGGCCGGCCTGGAGGGCTATGACAAGGGACAGGTCACCGACCTGGGCGCCGTCAACGTCATGACCGGCATCTACACCGGCCGTTCCCCCAAGGACAAGTTTATCGTAATGGACGATACCTCCCGGGATACCGTGTGGTGGACCTCTGACGAGTTCAAAAACGACAACAAGCCCGCCTCTCAGGAGGCTTGGGACGCCTGCAAGAAGCTGGCGCAGGAGCAGCTGTCCAACAAGCGTCTGTTCGTGATGGACGTGTTCTGCGGCGCCAACCATGACTCCCGCATGGCCATCCGCTTCATCATGGAGGTGGCATGGCAGGCCCACTTCGTCAAGAATATGTTCATCCAGCCCACCGCCGAGGAGCTGGAGAACTTCGAGCCCGACTTCATCTCCTACAACGCCGCCAAGGCCAAGGTGGAGAACTATAAGGAGCTGGGCCTGAATTCCGAGACCGCCGCCATCTTCAACCTCACCTCCCGGGAGCAGGTCATCCTGAACACCTGGTACGGCGGCGAGATGAAGAAGGGCATGTTCTCCATGATGAACTACTACCTGCCCCTGAAGGGCATGGCCTCCATGCACTGCTCCGCCAACACCGACATGAACGGCGAGAACACCGCTCTGTTCTTCGGCCTGTCCGGCACCGGCAAGACCACCCTGTCCACCGACCCCAAGCGTCTGCTTATCGGCGACGACGAGCACGGCTGGGACGACAACGGCGTGTTCAACTTTGAGGGCGGCTGCTACGCCAAGGTCATCAACCTGGACAAGGACGCCGAGCCCGACATCTACAACGCCATTAAGCGCAACGCCCTGCTGGAGAACGTGACCGTGGACGAGAACGGCCACTGCGACTTCGCGGACGACTCCGTCACCGAGAACACCCGCGTCTCCTACCCCATCGACCACATCGAGAAGATCGTGCGCCCCGTGTCCGCCGGCCCCGACGCCAAGAACGTGATCTTCCTGTCTGCCGACGCCTTCGGCGTGCTGCCCCCCGTGTCCATCCTGACCCCGGAGCAGACCCAGTATTACTTCCTGTCCGGCTTCACCTCCAAGCTGGCCGGCACCGAGCGGGGCATCACCGAGCCCACTCCCACCTTCTCCGCCTGCTTCGGCCAGGCCTTCCTGGAGCTGCACCCCACCAAGTACGGTGAGGAACTGGTGAAGAAGATGCAGAAGTCCGGCGCCAAGGCCTACCTGGTGAACACCGGCTGGAACGGCACCGGCAAGCGCATCTCCATCAAGGATACCCGCGGCATCATCGACGCCATCCTGGACGGCTCTATCCTGACCGCCCCCACCAAGACCATCCCCTACTTCAACTTTGAGGTGCCCACCGCTCTGCCCGGCGTGGACCCCGCCATCCTGGACCCCCGGGATACTTACGCGGACGCCGCTGAGTGGGATACCAAGGCCAAGGACCTGGCGGCCCGCTTCGTGAAGAATTTTGCCAAGTACACCACCAACGACGCCGGCAAGGCGCTGGTGGCCGCCGGCCCCAAGGTGGACTGATGGTTCCGCCCCTGTTTGCTGCTTAAACAGAAAATTCGCCTCCGGGAGATGAACCGGAGGCGAATTTTTTATGGACGCGGCCTGCGCAGTTTTTTCAGATTGACGGCCAGCAGCACCAGGGAACCGATCAGCATTCCGGAGGCTAGGAGCAGCAGGAGTATGCTGTTTTCCTGCACGCCCTGCCAAGCCAGGTAGGCGGCGATTCCCATGAGGGCGGCGGTCAGAAGTACATACAGCAGGGCGCGCACCGCCAGGGGGACCTTTTGAGCGTCCGCCAGAGCCGTGGTTCCGTCAAACAGAAGATCGAGAACCAGTTCCAGGATATCGTCTACCATGGGAGGCCTCCTTTTTGAATGAGACATTCTTTGGATGGTCTGCAGTGTAGCACGGGCCGGACGCTGGCGCAAGAGAGGTAAGAAATATTTTAAAGAAACTTCATGGGAACTTCAGAAACGGTCACATATTGGCCAAAATCTCCTCCAGATCCTCCTTGGAGTAGCGGTAGATCTGGTCGCAGAACTGGCAGGTGAGCTCCGCCTGGCCCTGCTCCTGGATGAGGGAGGAGAGCTCCTCACGGCCCATGCTGATCAGGGCCCGGGTGACCCGGTCCCGGGAGCAGTAGCAGCGGTACTCCACCGGGTGGGTCTCCAGGATCTCCAGGTCAAAGTCGGACAGCACCGCCCGGAGCAGGCCGGCCCCGTCCAGGCCGCCCTCCAGGGCGTGGCTCACCGAGCCCACCCGCTGAACGCCGGCCTCGATCTTGGTGATGATGTCCTCGCCCGCCCCGGGGAGGAGCTGGATCAGGTAGCCGCCCGCGGAGGTCACGCTCTGATCGGTGCCCACCAGCACCCCCAGGGCGCAGGCGGTGGGGATCTGCTCGCTCTCCACGAAGTAGGCGGCGATGTCGTCGGCAATCTCTCCGGACAGCAGGTCGATGGTGCCCACATAGGGCTCCTTCATCCCCAGGTCCTTGATGACGGTGAGGCTGCCCGTCTCACCCACGGCCCGGCCCACGTCCAGCTTGCCGGGGGCCTTCTCCATAAGCTCCACGTGGGGATTCTGCACATAGCCCCGCACGTTGCCCGCCTCATCGGACACGGCCAGGATGGTGCCCAGGGGGCCGCCGCCTTTGATCTGCAGGGTGAGGGAGGAGCCGTCGATCTTCATGGCGTCCCCCATCAGGGAGGCGGCCATGAGGGTCCGCCCCAGTGCGGCAGTGGCCACAGGCAGAAGGGTATGGATATTCCGGGCCCGTTCCACCAGGTCACGGCCGGTGATGGCGGCGGCCTTGACCAGGCCGTCCGCCGTAATGGCTCTTACGATTTCGTCGCGCATGTCATATTCTCCTTGTACATCTGTGATGGGAAAGAAAAAGAGGAGGACCTCAGACCTGGGTGGTCATGCGGGGGTCCTTCCGGGCGGTAAAAAAGATCCGGTCCTCGCCGGGCTTGGGGGGACGCATTTTCCGGTTGCCGTACTGGCGGATGTCCTGGAACCCCGCCTCCCGGAGGTACTCCACCAGCTCCTCCGGCTCATACGACCGCTCCTGATGGAGTTCCTCGCCCCGCTCCCACAGGCCGGTCTCCTGGTCCAGACGGAACAGATCCATGAAGTAGGAGCAGATCCGGCTCCGCTTGGAGTACTCCGCCCGCCAGACACAGTAGGTGTCCTCCGTCTCGTCCAGAAAGACCTGGCCGTCCAGTCCCTGGAGCTTGCTGGGGGTGTTGATGTCAAACAAAAACAGCCCCCCGGGCATGAGAAACAGGTAGACCCGCTGGAAGGCCTTCCGCAGCTGTTTGGGGTCGGTGACATAGTTGACGCTGTCCAGACAGCACACGCAGGCGTCGATGGTGCCGTACAGGTCCAGCTTGTCCATGGACTGACACAAAAAGATCGGGGGAACTTCCCCCGCGTCCCGGTTCTTCTCGGCCGCCTCGGAGAGCATCTCCGGGGAGCGGTCCACCCCGATCATCTCATAGCCCCGCAGGGCCAGTTCCCGGGAGAGAGAGCCGGTGCCGCAGGCCAGGTCCAGCACGGTTTTGCCGGGAAGCCCGCGCTTGCGGAAGTGGGCCTCGATGTAGTCCGCCCAGGCGGAGTAGCCCACGTCGTAGGTCAGTTCGTCGTAGCACCCGGCCAGAAACTCATAGCTCCCCATGGTTCTCCTCCTTCAGACGGGGGATCACCGTGCGGTAGCCGTCCGCCCCATAGTGGAGGCAGCGGTTCACCCGGCTGATGGTGGCGCTGGAGGCCCCGGTGCGCTCCAAAATCTCACTGTAAATGAGTCCCTGGTCCAGCAGCATGGCCACTTCCATGCGCTGTTCCATGGCTTTCAGCTCAGACACCGTGCACAGGTCCTGTAAAAACTGACGGCACTCCTCCAGGGTGTGGACCTGCAACAGGGCCTGGTACAGCAGGTCGCTGGAGGGCTTGTCATAAAATTTGGACATAGGACGCTCCTTTCCCGCGGCAAGTGGGATGTTTTTTATATTGTAACACACTAGCTTGTGAAAGTAAACAGGAAATACAGGGAGTTTCCGAAAGCCTTCCCCTTGGGGGGAAGGTGGCTGGCCGCTAGGCCAGACGGATGAGGGGACGATGAGGGAGCGGCTTTTTTGTACGTAGGGCACGCCGTCTTTCCAGCATTATTTGCACACGGGGAGATTTCGCCGCCCCGGCGGCGAGTGACTTTCTGGCCAGAAAGTCACCAAAGAACCGCTAGGGGGCGGGCGCAATCGGCGGTTCGGCAAAGCCTCCCGCCTCCATGACGCCCGTCCCCTAGAACCCCTATTACGGGGGACGCGTACCTGTTAAGAATTGCAACATTTCCGGCGCGCAAAATCTGAGTGGCTTTCTGCATGTTATTCCGGGCCACTGGGCCCTGAGTTTACAAAAATTGCCGCTGGTGCGGTTCCACACCTGCGCCTGACTTGGCCGAGCCAACGGTGCTGGTGCTGGATATGCCGTAGGGGCGGCACACCGGGCCGCCCGCTTCCTGTGGTCGGCGGGAGCCCCAAGGGGCGCCTCTGCGGAGAGATGGAACCATATGCGTGGGGGCCGATGTCCTCATCGGCCCGCCTCTAGGTAAATTACAGGAGGGGCGCCCAACCCTGATTTGCCTCAGACTCCTTTGGGAACCCTCCCCGGTCAAAAAACATAGGATGGACGGAAAAAGGAGGGGATCGCATGGCAGAAAGACGCGGGAAGGAGCCCCTGCCCCAGGTTCAGTGGAAGGAGGAGAAGCGGGTCCTGACCCTGGAGAAAATCCCGGTGCTGGAGCTGGAATTGTCCGTCCCACAGCTGACAGGGGGCGGCAGGGGAGGGGAGCGGATCAGCCGCTACTACCAGCGGCTGGCGGGGGCCTGGCGGAGCCGCTGGGGCCGGGAGACCTATTGGAACGCCTGTCTGGATCTGGTCCGATGCCGGGAGGCGTCCCGGCCATTCCGTCCCTGGGCTGCCCGGCTCTCTGGGGAGGTCCTCTTTCAGGATGAGGGCACCCTCTCCATCCGCATGGACGCCCGGGAGGTGCGGGGGGACGGCCGTCCCCTCCAGGTGCGCACCGGGGATCTGTGGAAACTGCCCGAGGGGGTTCCTCTGCCGGTGCGGAGCTATTTTCCGGGGGACCGGCGGTGGTGGCTTCACCTGACCCGCAAGCTCCGGGAACAGGGGGAGGCCCGGCGGGCGGCGGGGGACTGCTTTCTGGACCCGGACTTCGCAGGGAGGCTCCGGCGCTGGCTGTCCCCCTATCGGTGCTGCCGCACCCCGGAGGGGCTGGAGTTTTACCTCCCCCAGTGTACCCTGGCCCCGGAGGCGGAGGGGGTGGTGACCCTCGGTCTGCCCCTGGATCTGGACGATATACACAAAAAAGCTCTCTAAAAACCCTATGCAGCCAGCATATTGTTTTTTCTTCCGATTCTGCTATACTGGACTTATCGTTCGGGCGGGCCGGCCCCCCCCTTTACAGACAGGAGGAAAAGCGTATGAGCGTAGGCTACAGCATGGAGTACAGTGTGATCATCCACGGCAGCCGGGCGGATTTTGAACAGATCCCGGCGATTGCTCAGAAGGTCTCCGACGACTATGCCTCCCGGGAGAGAAGCCAATGGGCCTGGGACCAGACCAGCTTTTATCAGGACATGGCCAGGTATTTTGCCTCCAGCGCCCAAGAGGCCCTGGACAGCGGGGAGGACCCCCTGACCTTCCAGGTGGAAAATTCCGATACGGATGACACCCACGGTGTCATGGAGTCCTTTTTGACGGCCCTGGACACCCAGCTGCCCAATCTGGCCATTGCCGCTTCTGCCATCTATGTGGATACGGAATATGGAGAGGGCAGCTTTGGAAATTTCCTCTATTCACCCCCGGGCAGCAGCACACTGGATTTAAAGAACTTCGGCGGTCTGGAGGGGCGGAAGGACGCCCTTCCCGACGAGGACTGGATTCCCTACGGCTGGCGGCACCCGGAGGTGGCGCCCCCGGCGGCCAAGGCGGAGGGGAAGCTCACCTTCCTGGGCCCCTGGGGGGAGCAGGAGCGGGCCGCGATGGAAAAGGCCCTGCTGGGGGGCGGGGTGCTGGAGGCGGTGTCCGTCTTCCAGCCCTCCCAGGAGACCACCGCGCCCCCCTTTGTTAAAGAAGAGGACGGTATTGCCTTCTCCCTCACCGGCCCACTGGACTTCGGCGATGCGGCCCAGAACCTGGAGCTGGTTCTATCCCCCTACTTAGAGCAGCACAAGGAGACCTATGCCGCCCTGTGCAAAACCATGCGGGAGAAGAAGCTCTCTCTCCACCTCCTGCTGGACGAGTACACCGGTCCCAACGCCGCCTGGACCTATTCAGACCACAGCAAGTGGGATTTTATTATTTCCAGCGACGGGGAGCGCCTGGTCCCCAATTTCGTCCGGTGCGCCACCTACTCTTTTGGCCGCGGCGGAGATTCCGGGCAGGCGGATGGGATTTACAAGACAGTCTGCGGGACAGAGCTGGATGATCTTCCGGAGGAGGAGCAATTTGCGGCTGAGCTTGCTATCGCGGAGTTCCTGTCCAACACCTCACTCCCGGAATCAGATGGGGATTTGGACGAGGACGAGCTTGATGAAGAAAAATTCCGCGAATGGTTTTTAGATCATTGGTGGGACGAGGACGAATGGGGCTCCTTCGGGGATAATATGGCAGATATGTTTGGAGATGACTGGGAGGATACTCCGTTCCTGGACCTGCTGGATCAGTGCCCCTTTGGAAACGACGCGATCGAAGAATACCGGAGCACACAAGAGACACTTCAGTGTGTGGAAGATAACCGTGACGCCCTGCGCTCTGCTATTCAAAAGGCTGTCGCGGCGGCTCGGCGGCCCACCCATGAGCGGTACATCCCCACGGACTTTGACCAGCGGTTCAAAGGCAAGCGATTCGTGGTCAAGGGGAAGCTGGACGGCTATGACGAAGGCCAGGCGGCGGAGCTCGTGGAAAAATTCGGCGGCAAGGTGATGAAAAACGTCACCGCCAGCGTGAGCTATTTTGTCTGCGGCCGCGGCGTGGGCGACCCCATCCGCACCGCCATGAAGCACGGCACGACGATTCTGACCGCAGACTACTTTGAGGATATGACCCGATAACAGAACTGCGCCCCGCCGTTTGGCGGGGCGCGGCTTTTACAGGGCCTGCAGGAGGGCGGGAAGCTGGGATTCCCCATACACAGCAATTCCGTGGGTCTCCAGCAGCTGGGCGGCCACCCCGGAGCCGGGGATCAAGGTGTGGGAAAAGGTCCCGTCGTAGATCTGCCCACGGCCGCAGGAGGGGGAGCGCTCCTTGAGCACCGCGCAGGTGCAGCCGTGCTCCTGGGCCAGCGCCAGGGCCTTTTCAGCTCCGGCCCGGTACTCCGCCGTCACGTCGGCGCCCTCCCGGGTGACCACCCGGCCGTCCGGCTGGCGCTCCGCCGGAGGGCGGGGGGTGGGCAGCCCGCCCAGCACCTCCGGGCAGGCGGGGACCAGGGTGTGACCCTGGGCGCGGAGCCGCTCCAGAGCCGGTTCCAGTTTTCCAGTCCCGTCGTAGCGGCAGGGAGTGCCCAGCAGGCAGGCGCTGACTAGGATATTCACGGGGGATTCCTCCAATCAAAAAACGGCCCGCTGGATCGCTCCGGCGGGCCGCTTACGCTTTAGTGGGTCAAGTAGTATTTCACCAAGGTCTGCAGCAGTTCGTCCCGGTCCACCTTGCGAATGAGGGCGCGGGCGTTGTTGTGGTTGGTGATATACGTGGGGTCTTCGGAGAGGATGTAGCCGACGATCTGATTGACTGGGTTATAGCCCTTTTCCTGCAGCGCCTGGTACACAGAGGCCAGGATCGCCTTGATCTCCAAATCCCGCTGGTCGCCCAACCGGAATTTTCGGGTGAAGTCCATCTCATCCATCGAAAACACCTCCTAGAAATGGGTATGGAACATTTGTGCTTAGTTTACTCCAAAAAGCGGGCGCTGTAAAGGGCAGAAGGTGAAAATTTAATAAAAATTTAGAAATGTCCGCCCATTCGCCCCGGAAACAAGAAAAGGAAAGGCGTGGCCCCGGAGGGACCGCGCCGCAGACTGTCAAAAAATGATTAGCCAAAGGGTTCGGAGGGAAAGATACTGTGAAAGAAAACCGTCAGGGTTGTCTTTCACGTTCAATCAAACCACTTTTCAGAACGTTTTAACGTTCTGAAAAGTGCTGTCAGCTTGTCGAAAAAGTTTTTCGACAAGCTGAGGCGCGGCCCCAGAGGGGACCGCGCCTGGGATATGTTAGGATTACACCAGCTTGGCGCCGTTGACCTTGACGCCGGGGCCCATGGTGGAAGCCACCACGCAGCTCTTGATATACTGGCCCTTGGCGGCGGCGGGCTTGGCCTTCACGATGGCGCCCATGAGGGCGTTGAAGTTCTCAGCCAGCTTCTCGGGGCCGAAGGAGACCTTGCCGATGGGGCAGTGGATGATGTTGGTCTTGTCCAGACGGTACTCCACCTTACCGGCCTTGATCTCGGTGACGGCCTTGGCCACGTCGGGGGTGACGGTGCCGGCCTTGGGGGAGGGCATCAGGCCCTTGGGGCCCAGAACCTTACCCAGACGGCCCACAACGCCCATCATGTCGGGGGTAGCCACAACCACGTCGAAGTCGAACCAGTTCTCCTTCTGGATCTTCTCCACCAGGTCCATCTCGCCCACGTAGTCGGCGCCGGCGGCACGGGCCTCGTCAGCCTTGGCGGCCTTGGCGAAGACCAGCACGCGCTGGGTCTTGCCGGTGCCGTGGGGCAGCACGATGGCGCCGCGGACCTGCTGGTCAGCGTGACGGGAGTCGACGCCCAGCTTCACGTGGAGCTCGACGGTCTCGTCGAACTTGGCGGTGGCGGTCTTTACCACCAGATCCATGGCCTCGTTGGTATCGTACAGAGTATTCTTCTCGATCTTCTTGGCGCTCTCCTGATATTTCTTGCCTCTAAACATTGTTTACACCCTCCTTACTCGCCCACGACGACGCCCATGGAGCGGGCAGTACCGGCGATCATGCTCATAGCGGCCTCGATGCTGGCGGCGTTCAGGTCGGGCATCTTGGTCTCCGCGATCTTGCGCACATCCTCCTTGCTGATGGTGGCCACCTTGGTCTTGTTGGGCACACCGGAGCCGGACTCGATGTTGCAGGCCTTCTTGATCAGCACCGCAGCGGGGGGAGTCTTGGTCACGAAGGTGAAGGAGCGGTCGGCGTACACGGTGATGATAACGGGGATGATCATGCCCACGTCATTCTTGGTGCGCTCGTTGAACTCCTTGGTAAAAGCGGCGATGTTCACGCCGTGCTGGCCCAGGGCGGGGCCGACCGGGGGGGCGGGAGTCGCCTTGCCGGCGGGGATCTGAAGTTTTACATATCCAGTTACTTTCTGTGCCACGAAAGAGCACCTCCATTGAAAAAATGTGGTTGAATAGGACGCTCTGCGTCCGGTTGGCGGGACGGACGGCGCCGTCCCTCCCACGTCATGCGGCTTGACGCCGCGGGGGAGCCAGCCGGGGTCTCTTACCCGCCGATGGGCTCCACCTGGTCCAGCTCCAGCTCCACGGGGGTCTCCCGTCCGAACATGGAGACGACCACCCGGACCTTGCCCCGGTCCAGGTCGACCTCTTCCACGGTGCCCAGGAAGGACTCCAGGGCGCCGTCGGTGATCTTCACACTGTCGCCGGCCTGATAGCCGACCACGATTTCACGCTTCTCCACGCCCAGAGCGGCCACGTCCTCCTCGGACAGGGGGATGGCGTTGTTCCCCTCGCCCAGGAAACCGGTGACGCCCCGGATGTTCCGGATCACGTGCCAGGTCTCGTCGTTCATCACCATCTTGACCAGCACATAGCCGGGGAACACCTTGCGCTCCACTTCCTTGGGACCGTTGTCGGTGATCTCGGTGACCGTCTCCATGGGGATGCTGATCTCATGGATCACATCCTGCAGGTGGCGGTTTTCCACGTACTTCTCGATGGTGGCCTTCACCGTGTTCTCATAGCCGGAGTAGGTGTGGACCACGTACCAATTCAGATTGTCAGCCATGCCGCTCACCTGACTTTAGGAAAACAGGTGGAACAGCGCCTGAATCAGCGCGTTGGCCACCGCGTCAAACAGCCAGATGAAGATGCCCACGAAGACCACACAGGCAATAACGATCAAGGTGTTGTTGATGGTCTGCTTTCTGGTGGGCCAGACGACCTTCTTCATCTCCACCTTCAGCTCGTGGAACCAGCGGCCGATGCGGGCAAAGACGCCGGGCTTCTTCTCGGACTTCTTGTCCTTCTTGGCCTTGTCGGCCTTGCTGGAAGCAGGCTGGGTGTTCTGCTCCACTTTTTCGTTCTCAGCCATTCTGACTACCCTTCTTTCCTTTCAGCCGTTCCAGTGGGATCACTTCGTCTCATTGTGGACGGTGTGCTTTCTGCAGAAGGGGCAGTACTTGTTCAGCTCCAGACGGTCAGGGGTATTCTTCTTGTTCTTCATGGTGTTGTAGTTTCTCTGCTTGCACTCAGAGCACCGCAGGGTGATCTTAATGCGCGCGCCGGCTTTGCTTGCCATAGGTTCGGCACCTCCTTATTGTTTTGCGGGGCGGCCCCCGCTTTCACAGCCGCGGCAACGAAAAAACGCCGGACGCGGCCTGCGGCCGAATCCAGCGTCGCACAAGCGCAGAGGGGAACCTCTGCGCGAAGAGACGGTACGGTGGGGTCCGGCCATTGCCTCCCTGTGTTCCGGTCAGCCGGAGGAGGGGGTCGGAACGCATGACACCGTAAAAATGCGCACGACAAGAAAGCCCCTTTCACAGGTAATTGATACTCTACCACGTTTCCCCCGGCCTGTCAAGCACTTTTTTGTCCGGGACAAAATTTTTGAAAACCGGAAACCAAAGGCGGGGAATCTGTGTTATAAAGGGTGAGACGCGTTTCAAAGCAGAAGGGAGGCGGCGGACATTCAGGAGCAGGAGATCATGCAGAAACTGCGCCGGGGGGACCCGGCGGGGCTGGAGGCCCTGATGGACCGGTACACCCCTTACCTGTCGGCCATCGCGGCCCGGGTCCTGCCCGGG
>NBJMR02800__coassemble_2255_pt1 | contig 15508 bp, 9 predicted proteins | sample NBJMR02800__metabat2_low_PE_003 | metagenome-assembled genome bin NBJMR02800
CGCCGAAAAATCTCTGCCTGACCCAAGGGGTAACCCCCGTAATGGGGGTCCGGGGCCGACTCCCTCTGTCAGGGGGAGATGGCCCGAAGGGCCAGAGGGGGTAGGGTGGGCGACTATGAGCACGAAGTGCTCATCCGGAGCCGTCCCCGGTGGCGTTTTGCCCAATCCCTCGTTGCTCCCGGCGAAGCCCAGCGAAGTGGGTTCGCCGGGAAGAGGAGGAGCAAGGGAACGAGCGCAGTTTTCGCCGCCAGGCGGAAACGGAGTCGAGTGGACTTTGCGACGACGAGCCGCCATGGGCAAAGTCACTCGCCGCCCGCAGGCGGCGAAATTCCCCTGCGAAAAGAGCCATCCAGCGGCCCGATGAGGGCATCGGGCCCTACAAAAAAGCGTTCTATCATCGCCCCCTCATCCGCCCCCTTCGAGGGCACCTTCCCTATCCCCTCTGTCGCTGCGCGACATCATCCCTACCCCTTTTGGCCTTCGGCCATTTCCCCCTGACAGGGGGAATCGGCCCCTTGACAAGGGGAGTCGGCCCCCAGGGGGAAGGCTTATAGGTGGGCAGGCGGAAAAATGTAGTCCAAACCCTCACTTGTCAACAACCAAAAAAGGAGACAATACAATGAGCAAAGTACAACCCCGCACCCTGTCCGGCTTCATGGAGCTCCTCCCGGCCCGGCAGGCGCAATTTGACCGCATGGTGGAGATTCTCCGCCGCACCTACTCCCTGTACGGCTTCACCCCCCTGGACACCCCCCTCATCGAGGCCAGCGAGGTTTTATTGGCCAAGGGGGGCGGCGAGACGGAGAAGCAGATCTACCGCTTCATGAAGGGCGACACCGACCTGTCCCTGCGCTTTGACCTGACGGTGCCTCTGGCCAAGTACGTGGCCCAGAACTACGGCCACCTCACCTTCCCCTTCCGCCGCTTCCAGATCGGCAAGGTCTACCGGGGCGAGCGGGCCCAGCGGGGCCGGTTCCGGGAGTTCTATCAGGCGGACATCGACGTGATCGGCGACGGCAAGCTGGACATCTCCAACGAGGCGGAGATCCCCTCCATCATCTACCGTGCCTTCACCGCCCTGGGCCTGAAGCGGTTCCAGATCCGGGTGAACAACCGGAAGATTTTAAACGGCTTCTACGCCATGCTGGGCCTGACCGAGCAGTCCGGGGAGATCATGCGCACCGTGGACAAGCTGGACAAGATCGGCACAGCCAAGGTGAAGGAGCTGCTGGTGGAGGGCGGCGTCAGTGAGGACAATGCCCAGGAAATTCTCCACTTCATCGGCATCTCCGGTGGCAACCAGGCGGTGCTGGCCGCCCTGGAGACCTACCGGGGCCGGAACGAGGTCTTTGACACCGGCCTGGACGAGCTGACCACGGTAGTAAAATACCTGGCCGCCTTCGGCGTGCCCGAGACCCACTTCGCCGTGGATTTGACCATCGCCCGGGGCCTGGACTACTACACCGGCACCGTGTACGAGACCACCATGCTGGACCACCCGGAGATCGGCTCCATCTGTTCCGGCGGCCGGTATGATAACTTAGCGGAATATTATACCGATAAACAACTCCCCGGCGTTGGAATTTCCATCGGATTGACCCGCCTGTTCTTCGTGCTGGAGGACCAGGGCTATCTGAACGACGGCCTGAACACCGCTCCCGCCGACGTGCTCCTCCTGCCCATGACCGAGGACCTGTCCCCTGCCATCGCCCTGGCCACCCAGCTGCGGGAGGCGGGCATCCGGGCTCAGATCCACGGCGAGCAGAAGAAGTTCAAGCAGAAGATCTCCTACGCCGACAAGCTCCACATCCCCTACGTCATTTTCCTGGGGGAGGACGAGATCTCTTCCGGTGTGGCCGCCGTCAAGGACCTGGCCACCGGCGAGCAGGTGAAGCTGCCCCCCGCCGAGGCCATCGCCCACATCCAGGCCGGCCTGGACAAGCTCAACCAGGGCGCGCCCATTCTGGACCGGGGGGAATAAGGCCGCCTGTCACGCCGCAGGGGCGGCACACCGGGCCGTCCGCCCTTTGGTTTGGATTTTCATTCGGAGGTCACGCCTATGGACACCCCTCCCCTCCCCCACCGGAAAACCATCCGACTGCAAAATTACGACTATTCCCAAAACGGGGCCTATTTCGTCACCATCTGCACGGCACACAAACGCCCCCTGTTCGGCGTTGTCCGTAGGGGCGACCCTTGCGGTCGCCCGCCTGTGCCGGTCTATGCGGAGTTGTCGGAAATCGGTCGTATCGTGGAATCATATTTGACCGAAATTCCTTCTCATTATCCTGATGTGCATTTGGCGTCCTATGTCATTATGCCGGACCACATTCACATGATCCTTGTGCTGACGCAAAACCAACCGGAACGGGCCGGCCAGTGTCCGGCCCCTACGGAGGAATCGGACCTGTCATGCCGTAGGGGCGGCACACCTGGGCCGCCTGCCACTACCGAGAAACCGGTACCGCCATGCCGTAGGGGCGGCACACCCGGGCCGCCCGCCCTTCCAAAAATCATAAACGCCTTTAAAAGTTTGACTACACGCAAAGCAGGTATTTCCCTCTGGCAGCTCGGCTACTACGAACACATCCTCCGCAATCAACAGGACTTCGACGAGGCCGCCGGATATATCGCCGGAAATCCGGTCCGGCGGCTGAAACAGGAGGGATTTTGTGAAGAAGAAAATCGCCATTGGGGCGGGCATTCTCACTGCCCTGCTGGCAGCCGGCGGTCTGTGGTACACCCGGCCCCGGACCTTCTGGGAGGCCGCCGGGCTGGACCCGGAGGCAGTCACCGGCGTGGCCGGAACTGTAATCGAGTACGGCTTTCAGAATGGGCGTCCCTACAGCCAAAGCCGGCAGATGGAAAACCGCAGCCCTGGACAAGCGGAATTTGACGCGCTGATGTCGCAGCTGGACGAGATGCAGTTCCGGGGTACCCTGCGGAATTTGCTGCCCCTGCCCTCCTCGTATTCCGCGGATAAATCCGGGCTGTCCACCATCCTGATCCTGGCCGCGGGGGAGGATGGAGCCATTGTCCACAGCGGCTCTCGAGGCAGTCTGCGTATCTCCCCGCGTCAGGGCCGGGAGGCTGAGTTCTACCCCGCAGACCCCGCCGCCTGGGAACAGCTGGCGGACTGGCTCGCCGCCCATGCGGACAAGTGAAACCGGCCTGTCTTGACGGGATTTCAACAATGCCGCCGGGTACATGGCCGGAAATCCGGTCCGGCGGCTGGAACAGGAGGGATTTTGTGAAGAAGAAAATCGCCATTGGGGCGGGCATTCTCACTGCCCTGCTGGCGGCCGGCGGCCTGTGGTACACCCGGCCTCAGAGTTTCTGGGCGGTTACCGGCCTTGATCCCGGCCGCATCTCCGGAGTCTCCGGCCATGCCACGGAGCTCTCCGTGGAACATGGCCGCCCTCGGACCACGTCCTGGACCATGGACCACCGCGGTCCTGGGGATGAGGACTATGAGGCGCTGATCGCGCTCTTGGAGCGCGGCAGCTACCGGGCCAAACTCAGCAACCTGACCGCCCCATTTTCCGACAGCGAACCTGGCTCGGAGCGGTGGGTGCTGCTGAACTTTGCCGTGGACGGCGAGCCCTTTTCCGTCCATATCCCAGTCCCCCAGACCATGACCATTCCCATCCCCGACTCCCACGGATACTGGCAGTACGATGCCTCTGACCCCCAGATTCAGGCGGAGCTGCTCCAATATTTGAAGGCAAACGGGGAACAATCCTAATACATTTCTCAATTTTTAAAATATATATTACAAAATGGAGTTGATTTTATGGACAATCTGAAGAACTTCCGCCGCACCAACTACTGCGGCGACCTGCGCCTGAGCGACGCGGGCAAGACCGTCTCCCTGTGCGGCTGGGTGCAGCGGCAGCGGGACCTGGGCGGGCTGATCTTTGTGGACCTGCGGGACCGCACCGGCCTCATTCAGCTCTCCTTCGACGACAGCACCGACCAGGAGATTTTCGAGAAGGCCTCCGGCCTGCGCTCTGAGTACGTCATCGCCGCCACCGGTCTGGTGCGGGAGCGGGAGAGCAAGACCAACAAGATCGCCACCGGCGACATCGAGGTGTACGTCACCGAGCTGCGCCTGCTGGCCCGCGCGGAGACCCCTCCCTTTGAGATCGTGGAGCACTCCAAGGCCAACGACATGCTGCGCCTGAAGTACCGGTATCTGGACCTGCGCCGCCCGGACATGCAGCACATGATCGCCACCCGCCACAAGGTGACCAAGGTGGCCCGGGACTACTTCGACGAGCAGGGCTTCTATGAGATCGAGACCCCCATGCTGACAAAATCCACCCCCGAGGGAGCCCGGGACTACCTGGTGCCCTCCCGCGTCCACCCCGGCAAGTTCTACGCCCTGCCCCAGTCCCCCCAGCAGTACAAGCAGCTGCTCATGCTCTCCGGCTTTGACCGCTATATGCAGATCGCCCGCTGCTTCCGGGACGAGGACCTGCGGGCCGACCGCCAGCCCGAGTTCACCCAGATCGACCTGGAAATGTCCTTCGTCAACGAGGACGACGTGATGGAGATCCAGGAGGGATTCCTGAAACGGGTCTTTAAGGAAGTGCTGGACGTGGACGTGCAGACCCCCTTCCTGCGCATGCCCTGGCGGGAGGCCATGGACCGCTTCGGCTCCGACAAGCCCGACCTGCGCTTCGGCTTTGAGCTCAAGGACATCAGCGACATCGTGAAGGACTGCGGCTTCTCCGTGTTCTCCAGCGCGGTCCAGGGGGGCGGCTCCGTGCGGCTCATCAACGTGGACGGCCACGCCGCCAACTTCCCCCGGAAGAAGATCGACAAACTGGCCGAGTTTGTCAAGACCTACAAGGCCAAGGGCCTTGCCTGGACCCGGATGCACGACGGCCAGGTGACCTCCTCCTATCAGAAGTTCCTCACCGAGGAGGAAAACAAAGCGATCCTGGAGCGGGCCAACGCCAAGGACGGGGACCTGGTCCTCATCGTGGGCGACGTAAAGGACGAGGTGGTCTTTGCCGCCCTGGGCGCTCTGCGGTGCGAGTGCGCCAAGCAGCTGGGCATCCTGGACCCCAAGGACTTCAAGTTCCTGTGGGTCACCCAGTTCCCCATGTTTGAGTACAGCGAGGAGGAGGGCCGCTACGTGGCCATGCACCACCCCTTCACCGCCCCCATGGACGAGGACATCGACAAGCTGGAGACCGACAAGAAGAACTGCCGGGCCAAGGCCTATGACATTGTCCTGAACGGCACCGAGCTGGGCGGCGGCTCCATCCGGATCTCCGTCCCCGAGACTCAGGAGGCCATGTTCCGGGCCCTGGGCTTCACCGACGAGGAGGCCATGGAGCGCTTCGGCCACCTGATCAACGCCTTCAAGTTCGGCGCGCCCCCCCACGGCGGCCTGGCCTACGGCCTGGACCGGCTGTGCATGCTCATGGCGGGCGCCGACTCCATCCGGGACGTGATTGCCTTCCCCAAGGTGCAGAACGCCTCCGAGCCCATGACCAACTGCCCCGACTTCGTGGACGACAAGCAACTGGATGAGCTGAGCTTGGCTGTCACCCGGAAAGAGGAGACCTCCGAGGAGGAGTAACGTTTCCCGGTCGTCCACGAAGGGGCCCCATCGCAGATGGGGCGGCGCGTATGCGCCGTACAAGCGTTTTGCCCGCCAGGGCAAAACCTTGGCGCAGGGCGAATTCATTTCGCCCGAGCATTTTAATCCCAACGGGTCCCCACAAAATGCCCGCATTTTGTGGGCGGACGACAAGCAGCTGGATGAGCTGAGCTTGGCTGTTACCCGGAGAGAGGAAGCCTCGGACGAGGAGTAATCTCTTTTCCGTTTTTCGCAAATTCAATCCCTGCTGTTCTTTCCCTGGAACAGCGGGGATTTCTTTCTTTTTTTTGGGGTCTCCGCCGTTTTTTCCTGTAGGGGCGGCTATCAGCCGCCCGTAAGCCTTCCCCCTGGGGGGAAGGTGGCTGGCCGTCAGGCCAGACGGATGAGGGGACAGGCTTCGGATCGCGTTCGTTTTCCGCAGGGGGATTTCGCCGCCTGCGGGCGGCGACCTACTTTGCCCATGGCGGCAAAGTAGGCAAAACGCCCCCGGGGACGCGTCCGATGGACTACGGCTCCGCTTCGCTCCGCCTAGGTCCATAGGCCGCTTTCCCCGGACCCCATTACGGGGGACGCACTCCTGAGAGAGTGTGCATCGTTTCCGGCGCGCAAAATTTGAGTGGGTGCCTAACTTCCCGCCGGGCCACTGGGCCCTGAGTTTGCAAAATTTGTTCTTGGTGCGGTTCCAGGTCTGCGCCTGAGTTTGCCGAGCCAACGTCCCGAGACTGTCTTCTGCCGTAGGGGCGGCCCCATGTGGCCGCCCGCAAGCCTTCCCCCTTCAAGGGGGAAGGTGCCCCCGAAGGGGGCGGATGAGGGTGTTCTCTTGAAAGGCAGCTCTTAGACCGAAAGAAAGCCCTCCCGCCCTCCCTTGTCAAAGGGGGTGCCGCGAAGCGGCGGGGGATTCCCTCTCCCAGAGATCATTCACGGCGCGCTTCTTTTTCTTCTCTGTAGGGGCGCACACTGTGCGCCCGCGGGCCGCCGAGGTCAGGGGCGGCACACCTGGGCCTCCCGGAAACGGCCCGATGAGGGCATCGGGCCCTACAAAAGATCCAACGCACCTTCGGATACATCGTAGGGGCGGGTGTCCTCACCCGCCCGCCCCGAAATGTTCCGATTTGCCCGTAGGGGCGGCACACCGGGCCGCCCGGAATCGGCCCGCTGGGGGCATCGGGCCTTACGCAAGCTCAAATACACCTTCGGATACATCGTAGGGGCGGGTGTCCTCACCCGCCCGCCGTTTCCCTGAGCCGAGCTTGAGCCCCACCCACTCAAAAGGCGCGCTTTCCACCGATAGAAGAAACACCCAAAGGTTACCGGACCCTCAGCGGCAGCGGTAATAGAAGGGAAACCAGTCGACTGAACCACCCGCGCCTTTGCGTTAACGAACCAGCCTGCCTAATTGGCGCTCCCGTAAAATGGGGGTCTGGGGGAATTCAGCATGGCGAACGAAGTTCGCCCCTGTGAATTCCCCCGGCGTCTTTTGGTTCCTTTTCCACGTGGAAAAGGAACTCGCCCCGCAGGGCGAAACCCTCTGCGCCGATCAAGGAGGCGCTCTATGATCGTCCCCTCATCCGGCCCCTTCGGGGCCACCTGTTCCTATCCCCTCTGTCGCTGCGCGACATCTCCCCTTGACAAGGGGAGTCGGCCCCCAGGGGGAAGGCTTAAGAAGAAGGCGGCGAACCCCCGCTTATCCCCAAAAATCTCCGCTGCACGCTTAAAAATACCTGGAATGGCAGAAAATGAGAGGAAAACTTCCCAAAAAAATTGACACCATGCACACAAAGTGGTATACTTCCATAAACTAAGAAAAACACAGTTTGATTTTTGGCGTGGAGAACCTCTCCACGCTGTTTTTCCCAGGAGGCATTTATGAAAAAACTGATGATTTTTTTGCTGTGCTTTCTGCTGACCGGGTGCGCCGCACCCCAGGCTGGAGGTTCGGAGAGCTCCGGGTCCTCCGGCTCCGCCCCCTCCGGCTCGGTCTCCTCCCCCCAGGCGGGGGACGCGTCCTCTCAGACGCCCGCCCCGGACGCCTCTCAGGAGGGGAGCTCCTCAGCCTCTGAGGAGCCCGCCGGGTCCTCCTCTCCGTCCGGCTCCTCCTCCAGCTCCTCCGGCACGGGATCGGACCCCCTCCCCCAGAACAAGGACCAGATCATCCAGGAGCTGGTGTCCGCCATGTCGGTGGAGGAGAAGGTGGGACAGATGTTCTTCGTCCGCTGCCCCGAGACCGACCAGGCGGCCAAGGTGTCCCAGTACAAGCTGGGGGGCTATATCCTCTTTGGCCGGGACTTCAAGGATAAGACCGCCCAGCAGGTGCGGGACGAGATCGCCTCCTATCAGGCGTCCTCCGGCATCCCCATGCTCATCGGCACCGATGAGGAGGGGGGCACGGTGGTCCGGGCCAGCAGCAACCCCAACCTGTTTCCCAGCCGGGAGCCCTCCCCCCAGGTGCTGTACGCCCAGGGCGGGCTGGACGCCATTCTCCAGGACGCCCGGCAGAAGAGCGTCACCCTGCTGGACCTGGGGGTCAACGTGAACTTCGCCCCGGTGGCCGACGTATCCACCGACCCCGCCGACTTTATCTATGAGCGCGCCCTGGGCCAGGACGCTCAGACCACCGCCGACTATGTGGCCCAGGTGGTGACCGCCATGGGCCAGGAGCGCATCGGCTCGGTGCTGAAGCATTTCCCGGGCTATGGAAACAACCAGGACACCCACACCGGCGTGGCCGTGGATGAGCGGCCCTATGAGACCTTTGAGACCTCCGACTTCCTCCCCTTCCAGGCGGGCATCCAGGCGGGGGCGGACGCGGTGCTGGTGAGCCACAACATCGTCACCTCCATGGATGAGAGCCTGCCCGCCTCCCTCTCCCCCGCCGTCCACCAGATCCTGCGGGACACCCTGGGCTTTGACGGGGTCATCCTCACCGACGACCTGGCCATGGACGCCGTGGCCCAGTACGCCCAGGACGGCTCGGCAGCCGTGCTGGCGGTCCAGGCGGGCAACGACATGGTCCTCACCACCGACTTTGAGACCCAGATCCCCCAGGTCATCGCCGCCGTGGAGGACGGGACCATCCCCATGGAGCAGATCGACCAGTCGGTGGCCCGGGTCCTCTCCTGGAAGTACGACCTCGGCCTGTTGGGCTATTAAACCACGCGCGCGGTCCGGGAACCTCTCCGGCCGCGCGTTTTTCTTTTCTGAATGGAGCTTTTTCTCCCAAACTATTTCCACACTTCCGCCCCCGGATGTGGAAAAACCTATGGCCTTGGAGGTTTTCCCATGACCCCTCTGTGCGATATTCTGAAAAATTACGCCGCCCGGAACCCCGCCCGCTTCCACATGCCGGGCCACAAGGGCGGCCCCCTCCCCCTGCCGGAACTGTCCGACGCGGCCCGGCTGGATGTGACCGAGATCCCCGGCACCGGCAACCTGTACCTGGCCGGGGAGCCCTTCGACTCCGCTCAAAAACCGTGGGCGGAGCGCTTCGGCTTTGATCACTGTCAGTTCCTCACCGGCGGGTCCACCATGGGCATCCACACGGGGCTGTCCCTCCTGTGCGCCCCCGGAGATCAAATTTTGGTGGACCGGAACTGCCACCGGGCGGTGTTCAACGCCATGGCCCTGCTGGACCTGGAGCCGGTGTACCTGGAGCGGCCCTGGCTGGAGCAGGAGAACCTCATCGGCCCCATCACCCCGGAGCAGGTGGAGATTGCCCTGAAAAACCACCCAAATGTCAAAACGGTCTGTATTACGTCCCCTACATATGCCGGAGTGTTGTCTGATATTGATGCCATCTCCTCCGTTATCCACGCCTACGGGGGCAGACTGTTTGTGGACGGGGCCCACGGGGCCCACCTGACCTTCCTGGGGCTGACCCCCTTTGCGGGGGCGGACGGGGTAGTGGTCAGCGCCCACAAGACCCTCCCCGCCCTGGGACAGGCCGCCCTGCTGTTCACCAGCGGCGTGGACCCGGACCGGGTGCGGCGGATGGCCTCGGTGTTCGGCACCTCCAGCCCCTCCTACCCCATCCTGGCCAGCATGGATGCCGCCCGGGCCTGGCTGGAGGGGGACGGGGCCCGGGCCTACCGGCAGACCGCCCTCCGGGTGGCCCAGCTGCGCAGCAGGTTCCCCTCCCTGGCCGGGGACCTGTCCCTGGACCCCGCCCGGCTCACCCTGAACGTCCAGGACGGCCCCTCCTTCGCCCGCTCCCTGGAGGAGCAGAACATTTTTCCCGAGATGGAGGACGGGGGCCACGTGGTGTTCATCTGCACCCCCCAGGACCTGGAGGAGAACTTCGACCGACTGGAACGGGCCCTGGAGGGCATGGAGGACCGGATGGGCCCCTGTCCCCCCCTCCCCTCCCCTCCCCTGCCGGAGCGGGCCTGCTCCCTGCGGGAGGCCCTCTTTGCCCCCACCCAGTTGGTCCCCCTGTACCAAAGCGCCGGGCGGGTCTCGGCGGCCCAGATCGCGCCCTATCCCCCCGGCGTGCCCGTGGTGGCCCCCGGGGAGCGGATTTCCGAAAAAGAACTGGCCTATTTCCGGAAGATAGGGTATAATAGTACAGATATCCCTGTGATTGTATCCCGGGACGGGGAGTTTTAAGGCAAACGGGCAGGGTTTCGCCGCCTGCGGGCGGCGACCTACTTTGCCCGTGGCGGCAAAGTAGGCAAAACGCCACCGGGGACGGCTCCAGATGAGCACTTCGTGCTCATAGTCGCCTTTCCCCGGACCCCTGTTTACGGAGGCCGCCAATTAGGTAAGCTGTCTTGTCGTCGCGAAGGCGCGGGTGGCTCAGCCGACACATCGCCCCTCGTCTTTCGCTGCCGCTGGCTTGGTGCTAATCGAAAGCCTGGAACTCCCCTCTTTGAGAGCGCCTTTGTGGTGGTGGGGCTCAAGTGCGGCTCAGGGGAACGGCGGGAGGGGCAAGCCCCTCCCCTACGAGAGTACCTCAACGGTTTCGATTTTGCGTAGGGGGGGCCCTTGGGCCTCCCGCCAGCTCCGCACCGGGAGCGTTGGTTGAGAACACTCAGGCGCAGAAGTTGAACCGCACCAACTCCAATTTTCCAAAAACCCAGGGCCCAGTGGCCCGGAAGAAATCGCAGAAAGCCCCTCAGATTTTGCGCGCCGGAAATGTTTTGCCCACCCTAAGGGATAACCCCCGTAAATGGGGGTCCTAGGGGGGCGGCGAATATGGACACGGAGTGTCCATCCTGAGCCGACCCCCTAGCGGTTCTTTGGTGACTTTCTGGCCGTCCAGAAAGTCACTCGCCGCCCGCAGGCGGCGAAATCCCCCCCTGCAAGAAACGAAACCGCTCTATCATCGCCCCCTCATCCGTCACGGCTTCGCCGTGCCACCTTCCCCCCGAGGGGAAGGCTTTTGGGGGGGAGCCCCCTTCATCCGCCCCCTTCGGGGGCACCTTCCCCCCGAGGGGAAGGCTTTTGGGGGGAAGGCTTAAAAAGAAACGAACCACAGTAAAGTGAGGAACCCCCTATGGAACTCTCCCCCCTGGCGGGCAACCGCGCTCTGAAAACCCAGCTCTCCCAGCAGGAGGAGGGGCGGGGGCTGTCCCACGCCTACATTCTCTCCGGCCCCGCCGGCTCGGGAAAGCACACCCTGGCCCGGCTTCTGTGCGGAGCCATGCTGTGCACCGCCTCGGTGGAGCGGCGGCCCTGCGGCCATTGCGGCCCGTGCAAAAAGGTATTTGCCGGCATCCACCCGGATGTGGCGGTGATTTCCGGCCCCGCCCAGGGGAAGCCCATCACGGTGGACCAGGTGCGGCAGCTGCGCGCCGACGCCTACATCCGCCCCAACGAGGGGGAGCGGAAGGTCTATCTGCTGGAGGGGGCCGACCGGATGAACGCCAGCGCCCAGAACGCCATGCTCAAGCTGCTGGAGGAGGGCCCGGCCTACGCCGCCTTCCTGCTGCTGGCGGAGAACGGCGGCGGGGTGCTCCAGACGGTGCGCTCCCGGTGCGAGGAGCTCTCTCTCACCCCCGTGCCCCCCGGGGAGGCGGAGGAGTGGCTGAGGGCCCGCTTCCCGGACCGGTCCGAGGCGGACCTGCGCCGGGCGGTCCAGGAGGCCCAGGGCATTCTGGGCCGGGCGGTCTCCCTGCTGGAGGGGGACGGCGGACAGGCCCAGGAGCGCCGCGCCCAGGCGGACGCCCTGGTCCGGGCCCTGGAGGGGACCGACGAGCTGGCCCTGTTTGAGGCCAGCCTGCTGCTGGAGAAGGCCCCCAAGGAGGAGCTGCCCCAACTGCTGGATCAGCTCTACCTCCAGCTGGGGGAGCGGCTGGCGGTGAGCGGGGAGAAATCCCGCCTGCTGAAGGCGGCCGCCCTGGTGCGGAAGCTGCGGGGGGCGGCGGAGCTCAACGCCAACCCGGGCCAGCTCTCCGGCTGGCTGTGCGCGGGCATGTTTTTGGAGAATGAAAAAGGCAGAATGCAGAATGCAGAATGATGGTGTCCCGGCGGAGCCGGGACGATCAATCCCCGCCTTCGGCGGGATACTTCTGTTGGAGTCGGGAAAGAAAAAGAGGAGATTCTATCTCCTATCTTCTATCTCCTATCTCCTAACTTCACATAAGGAGGAACTATGGTCGAGATCATCAGTGTCCGCTTCAAGGAAGGCGGAAAGCATTACTATTTCAACCCCAATGGGGCCCAGTTTCAGCCCGGTGAGGGGGTCATTGTAGAGACCACCCGGGGCACTGAGTTCGGCGAGTGCGTCCAGGGGAACACCCCCATTGACGAGATGGAGCTCACCGCCCCCCTGCGCCCGGTGCTCCGCCGGGCCACCCCGGAGGACGAGCTCACCCGGGAGAAGAACAAGGAGAAGGAGGCCAAGGCCCTGGAGATCTGCCAGCAGAAGATCCTGGAGCACGGCCTGGAGATGAAGCTGGTGGACGCGGAGTGGAGCTTTGAGGGGAACAAGGTCCTCTTCTTCTTCACCGCCGAGGGCCGGGTGGACTTCCGGGCCCTGGTGAAGGACCTGGCCAGCGCCATTCACGCCCGCATCGAGCTGCGCCAGATCGGCGTCCGGGACGAGGCCAAGATGCTGGGCGGCCTGGGCATCTGCGGGCGGCCCTTCTGCTGCTCCCAGTTCCTGGACGAGTTCCAGCCCGTGTCCATCAAGATGGCCAAGACCCAGAACCTGTCCCTGAACCCCACCAAGATCTCCGGCACCTGCGGGCGGCTCATGTGCTGCCTGAAGTACGAGCAGGAGGCCTATGAGGATCTGGTAAAGACCTCCCCCAAGCCCGAGTCCTTTGTGGAGACCCCCGACGGGGCGGGCACCGTGTCCTCGGTGAACCTGCTGCGGCAGACGGTGCAGGTGCGGCTGGACTCCGCCCCGGAGACCCCCAAATGCTACCACAACTGCGAGCTGTGCGTCATCCGCAACGGCAAGGGCAAGCGGCCCGAGGGCTATGTGGAGCCCCCCCTGGAGGAGCTGGCCAAGCTGCGCAAGCCCCAGGAGCCGGAGGAGACCCCCGACCTGAAGGGGGCGGCCTCCCCCCTGGCCGCCGCCCTGGAGGCGGTGTTCAACGGGGAGACCCCCCAGTACGAGGGGGTGGGCGGACCGGCCCAGGAGGCCCCCAGGAGCCGGGACCGCCGCCGCTCCCGGAGAAGCCGGGGCGGCCGCTCCCACGGAGATGGGGAGGGCCGGGAGGCCGCCCAGAGCCGGGAATCCGCCCCGGCCAAGGAGAAGAAGCCCACCCGGGCGGACAAGCCCAGGGAGGTCCGGGAGCGCCCCGCCGGAGAGGCCAAGCCCCCCCGGGAGGGGGGCGAGAAGCGCAGCTCCCGTCCCCACCGCCGCCGCCGTCCCAGAGGCGGAGGAGGCGGCAAGCCCCAGAGCGGCGGGGAGTCCTGAGCACCCCTTCGGCGGCTGAGCCCTCTCTCTTGGGCTCAGCCGCCTTTTCCCCATTGGGAAAACCATATCGCCCCATTCGGAATTTCAAATTGGACAAGTCCCGGCCCCGGTGGTAGGATAGGGACACAGCCCCTCCTCCCCTCTCCCCTGGCGGGGGGAGCGGGGACCGGAAGCTGGGAAAGGAGAGAATTACAATGGACGGATTTTTCAGCGCCCTCTCCGCCTCTCTGGTGCTGCTGATGCTCATGTCGGTGGGCTACTTTATGGGGCGGCTGGGCTGGATGACGGCGGCGGAGAAGCGGTTTCTGAGCAAGTTCATCGTCAACATCGCGGTGCCCTGCAACTGCATCACCGGACTGCTGAACAACCTGGACCACGACAGCCTGCTCCAGGCGGGGCTGATGGTGGCCTCAGCCATGGTGGGGGTGGCGGTGACCCTGGCCCTCTGCCTGCTGCTGGCCAAGCTGCTCCGCCTGCCTCGGGAGCGGTGGGGGGTGTTCGTGGCCATGGCCGCCTTCTCCAACACCCTGTTCATCGGCCTGCCCGTGTCCACCCAGCTGTTCGGGGACGTGTGCGTTCCATATGTGATGATGTACTACTTAGCCAACACCCTGTTCGTCCAGTCCGCCGGCATCCTGCTCATCGAGCGCTCCGGCACCCGGGCGGGAAAAAAGACCACCGTGGGCGGCTTCTTCAAGGACGTCTTTACCAAGCCCCCCATTCTGGCGGTGCTCTTCACGGTGCTGCTGCTGGTGCTGGACCTGCGGCTGCCCGGCCCCATTATGACCTGGGCGGGGTACATCAGCCAGTCGGTCTCCCCCATGGCCCTCATCTATTGCGGGTACATCGTGTTCGAGCTGGGGCTGAAAAACCTGCGGCCCATGAAAGGCCTGCCCACCATGATCCTCATGCGGCTGGGAATCGCCCCGGTGATCTGCTGGTTCTTCTGCCACCTGTTCGGCATGAGCGGCCTGCCCCTCAGCGTCTTTGTGGTGGAGAGCGCCCTGCCGGTGGTGAGCCAGGTGCCCGTGCTGGCGGGGGCCTACGGGGCGGACGACCAGTACGCCGCCACCGGAGCGGTCCTGTCCACCCTGTGCAGCTTTGTGAGCATCCCCATTCTGATGCTGATACTGGGATAACAATAGACGGCCTTTCGGCCGTCTATTGTTTTGCCTCAAATTCCCCGCTCATCTCCTGGGCCAGGCGGATGAAGTCCTCCAGCACACGCCAGTGATAACGCCGTTTCAGATAGGCTATGCGGATGATGTACTGAGCGCTCTCTCCCAAATGAAAAATTTGTAGGCGGGACTGCTGTTCCGGGGACAGGGTGGCATAGACCATATTTTCTGGGACGAAACAGGCTCCAAGGCCCAGCACAGACAGCAAAAGCTGTGTTTTGGAGGTCGAGTTGCGGGACTCGATCTTTGGCCTGGGGACAATTCCGGACTGGCGGAGCAGGCCGTAGGCCAATTTCCCATTGCTCTCATTCTCCGAGGCTAAAAGAAAGGGGCAGGCGGCCAGAGAGGACAGGTTTCCCTGCCGGATCTGTTCTTTGATTCCAAGATTCTGGTCCAGTCCAAGGTCTTGAAGCACAGATTTTGGCACCAGAAGGACAATCTCCTCCCGGTAAAAATCAATTACTTCCAGCTCCGGCGTACCTGTAGAAAAAATTCCAATGGCTACATCCAGTTCCCCGTTTTCAAGCAGTGGAAAGAAATCGGAATTATTTCCACCTACAAGGCGCAAATCAATCCGGGGATACTGCTTCTGAAAGCGGGCCAGGAGAGGCGGCATCAGAATGTCTCCCCGGGTGTAACCGACCCCCACCTGAAACAATCCACGCTGATTTTTGGTAATATCCTGAAATTCCCTCTCCAAGGAGCTCGCCCGCCGCTGAAAGTCCAGAGCGTATTCCAAAAACACCTCCCCGGCGTAGGTCAGCTCCAAGGGAATGCTGCGCACCAGCAGCTTGGCCCCCAGCTCCCCCTCCAGCTTGGCGATGTGGGCGCTGAGGGTCTGCTGGGTGATGT